>Ga0247776_10000005_pt1 | contig 123528 bp, 114 predicted proteins | sample UWRJL199509C5_FD_179912 | JGI IMG/M metagenome (GOLD analysis project Ga0247776, IMG submission 179912) | Plant litter microbial communities from Arlington Agricultural Research Station in Wisconsin, United States - UWRJ-L199-509C-5 | ecosystem: Environmental > Terrestrial > Plant litter >...
CGAGCGCGCCGACGGCAGCGGCGGCGGAAATCCGCCTGCCGCCGACGCATGCGGCAACGTCGCCTTCGCTTGGCGCGCACGAGAGTCGGGCCGACGAAGCGTCGGGCACGGTCGACCCGGCCGCCTTCTCGCCGCCGCCGATTCCAGCGCCGCTTCGCGTGCCCTCGCCGCGTCCGGCGCCGGCGCGGACTCCTGCACCGCCCGATCCCATCGAGCGACTGCTCGGCTGGACCAAACGCTGGTTCAGCGAGGGCAACGTGCCGGTCAAGGTCGGCATGCTGGTGCTGTTCGCCGGCGTCGGTGCCCTGCTCAAATACGCCTCGGATCAAGGCTGGCTGCGACTGCCGGTCGAGTTCCGGCTGGCCGGCATCGCGTTCGCCGCGATAGCGGCACTCGCATTCGGCTGGCGTCAGCGGCAGGACAAGCGCAGCTTCGCGCTGAGCCTGCAGGGCGGCGCGATCGGCGTGCTGCTGATGACCGCGTTCGCCGCATTCCGGCTGTACAGCCTGCTGCCGGCCGGCGCCGCGTTCGCCCTGATGCTGGTGCTCGTCGCCGGGGCCGGCGTACTCGCGGTAGTGCAGGATGCGCTGGCGCTGGCGGTGCTCGGCATCGTCGCCGGCTTTGCCGCGCCGATCCTGATCTCGACCGGCAGCGGCAATCACGTCGTGCTGTTCGCCTATTACGCATTGTTGAACGTGGGGATCTTCGCGATCGCCTGGGTCAAGCCGTGGCGCGCGCTGAACCTGCTCGGTTTCGTCTTCACCTATGCGATCGCGACGACCTGGGGCGTGCTGAAATACGAGCACGCGCTGTTCGCCAGCACCGAGCCCTTCCTGCTGATCTATTTCGCACTCTATCTGGCGATCCCCCTGTTGTACGCGCGCCAGCGCGAGCCGACGCGGCGCGACCTGGTCGACGGCACGCTCGTGTTCGGCAATCCGCTGATCGCGTTCGCGCTGCAGGCGGCCCTGCTCCAAGGCGAACGCATGCCTCTCGCCTATTCGGCACTCGTCGTAGCGGCGGTCTATGCGACGCTCGCCTGGCTACTGCTTTCGCGCCACCGCCTGGGCGTACTCGGCGAAGCATTCGCGGTGCTCGCGGCCGGTTTCGCGACGCTGGCAATTCCGCTCGCGTTGAGCGCGCGCTCGACCGCGTGTACGTTCGCGCTGGAAGGCGCCGCACTGGTCTGGCTCGGCTTGCGTCAGCGGCAATGGCTGGCGCAGATCGCCGGTGTCGTGCTGCAGGCACTGGCTGCGGGCGCGTTCCTGTTTGCGCTCGTGGATGTCGGCCGCAGCGGCGATCTCACACCGATCGCGAACGGTGGTTTCATCAGCGCCGTGCTGATCGCGGCGGCCGCGTTCATCAGCGCCTGGCTCTTGCTGCGCGCTCAGCCGCCGACGCCACATACCTTGCCGCTGTATCTGTGGGGTCTGGCCTGGTGGATCGGCGCCGGCTTGCGCGAGATCGACCGTTTCGTCGCGTCCGCCTGGCATGCGCCGGCGGTGCTCGGTTTCGTCGCGCTGACCGCGGCGTTGTCCGCGTTCGCGCATTGGCGCCTGCGCCGCAGCGCGCTGGCCTGGACCGCGTCTCTGGCTGTCGCCAGCGCCATCGTGCTGGTGCTGTTCTTCGCCGCAACCGGCGTGCGCGCGCTCTCGCCCGCCGGGCTCGTCGCATTCGCGCTGTTCGCGCTCGGTGGATTCTTCGCGCTGAATACGCTGCGCGAAGAAACCGACCTGACGCCGCGCGTCGCGCATCTCGGCTGGTTGTGGACGTGGACGCTGGCCGCGATGCTGGCGCTGCGGCAGACCGCGACCGATGCGCAGCTGACGATCGCCTGGATCGACGCACTGACCTTGCTGCCGCTGCTGCTGGCATGGGCACTCGCGCTGCTGCGCCCGCAGTGGATCGCGCCGCCGCTGGCGGCGCGCTTCAACGAGTACCGAAGCCTGCTGCTCGCCACCCAGGCGCTGCTGGCGATACTCGCGTTCGTCTCGCTGCTGTTCGACGCCGGCAACAGTGCGCCGCTGCCGTTCATTCCGCTGCTCAATCCGGTCGAACTGGCGCAAATCGGCGTGCTCGCGTGTCTCGCACGCTGGCTCAGCGATCGCGCCATCGGCACCGATCTCGCCCGCCAGCGACCCACCCTGCTTGCCGCAGCCGGCTTCGCCTTCCTCACCGCAGCGACGCTGCGCGCCGCGCATCAGCTCGGCGCGGCGCCGTGGAACGAACAGATGTGGGATTCCAATCTAGCGCAGACCTCGCTCACCGTCGTCTGGAGCCTGCTCGGCGTGATCGGCTGGGTCATCGGCTCGCGCCGCGGCCAGCGCATGCTCTGGCTCGCCGGCGCGGCTCTGATGGCGATCGTGTTGGCGAAACTGCTGCTGGTCGATCGCGCGCATCTGGGCAATCTGTTCGGCATCGCCTCGTTCATCGCGTATGGCCTGCTCTGCACGGTGATCGGCTATCTCGCACCGGCGCCGCCACGCACGAATGCACAGGAAAATCCGGCATGAAACGTCGCGCATACGCACTGCTTTTTCTGCTCGGAGCGCTGCGCCCGGCCGCAGCCGCGACGCCGGCGGACTACGCCTACACCTTCCCGCTGGTGATCGACGCAGCGGCGCCGAGCAGCGCCTGGCGCGTCGAGTTGACGCCCGCGGTGTACGCCTGGGTGCAGGACGACGCGCTGCGTGACATCGAAGTCTTCAACGCCGCCGGCCAGCCGGTACCGTTCGGCCGCATGGCGGGCGCGACGACATCGACGACACAGGAACTCGACACTGCCGTCGCGATTCTCGCGTTGCCGGCGACGGCTACCGCAGCACCGGCAGGCGACCTGCGCCTGGTCATCGACCGCGACGCCAGCGGCCGTCTGCGCCGCATCGATGCCGGCGAACAGACCGCCACGGCGCCGGCGCAGGCGCGCGACTGGCTGCTCGATGCCAGCGGTGTCGACTACGCGATCGAGCGCATCCAGCTCGACTGGACGACACCGGTATCCGACGTCGTCGCGCGTTTCTCGATCGAAGCCGGCGACGACCTGCAAACCTGGCGCGATCTCGGTAATGCCACCGTGCTCGTGCTCGAACAGAATGGTGCGCGACTCGAACGCCGCGAACTGGCGCTAGGCAATGTGCGCGCGAAGTACTTCCGTCTGCATCGCCTCGACGACGGCGCCGAACTCGGCGGCCTGCGTGCGCACGCGCGCATGGTCGAACGCAGCAGCGCGCCGGTGCGCGCCTGGCTGCGTGCCGAGGTGATCGGCGGCGCGGAAGTGCAAGGCAGCGCGACGCGCTTCCATTATCAGCTGCCCGCGGCGCTGCCGATCGATCGTGCCCGCATCGAGCTTGGCGGCGACAACTCGCTGGCGCCGTTGATCCTGTTCGCGCAAATGCCCGGCAATGAGAACGGGCACGAACTTGCACATATCACCGCGTTTCGCCTGCACCAGGGTGAGGAATACCTGCAGAACGACGCACTCGATCTGCGCAGCAAAGGTCGCGTGCGCGAGCTGCGCATCGATTCGTCCACGCCCCTGGCAGCGGCACCCCAGCTGACGATCGGCTTCCCACCCGATGCGCTGGTCTTTCTCGCCGAAGGCAACGGCCCGTACACGCTGGCGGTCGGAAGCAAGCGCGCGCGACATGCCGACTATCCGGTCGACGCTGCGCTTGCGAGCTTGCGTGCGAAGTACGGGCGCGACTGGCAACCGCCGCCGGCGTCAATCGGCGCGGCCGTGGTCAGTGCCGGCGACGCCGCGCTGCGTGCGCCGGCAGCGCCGCTGCCGTGGCGCAGTTGGATTCTATGGGCCGTGCTGGTCGCTGGCGCGGCACTCGTGGTCGCCTTCGCCGTCAGTCTGCTGAGAGAGGCCGCGCGCGAACGCTAGTGCTCGCGCGCAGCGAGCGCCGCGCAGTACAGCGCGAGCAGCCACCAGAACAACAGTCCCCACCAAGCCGAATAGAACGCCAGGTGCGTATTGAGCGGAAAACACATCGCGACGAGCGCGAGGCCCGGAGCGAGCGCGCGTGCGCGCGCAAGGTCCGTCGCGCGCAGCCAGGCGCGCAGCGCGAAGCAGACGCCGGCGAGCCAGAGCACGAGTCCGGCGAGGCCGGTCTCGCTCAGCACTTCCAACACGATCTGGTGCGCATGCGAAGCGCCGATGTCGCTGCTGGTATCGACGAAGCGATCGCCCGGCGCCGCATAGTGCGGATACGCATAGCGAAAGCCGCGCGCGCCGACGCCGGTCAATGGATGTGCGACCGTCATCGCGACGGCCGTGCGCCATATGCTGAGACGGCCCGCCGAGGCTTCATCGACGGCGGCCTCCGTACCGCGCAGCACGAGCAGGCTGCGCTCGATGCGCGCGCCGAATCCGGCCGAGTCGTGTAAGGCCAGCGTACCGATGGCGGCGACGCCGAGGCAAAGCGCGATTGCCGCGGCGAAGAAATGGCGTTTGCTGCGGGTTTCGCGCCAGGCGATCAACAGGCAGACCAGCGCATAGGACAGCCACGCCGCACGCGAGCCGGACAGAAGAATCGGCGGGATCAGCAGCACGACAGCGAGTGCCAGCCCGCGCAATCCGAAGCGCGCGCGTGACGCGAGCAGCACGAACGGCGACAACGTCGCCAACGCAGGTCCGAGTTTCAGATTGCCGGCGCCGAAAATGCCGGACAAGCGCTCGGCCTCGGCGGGGCCGCCGAGGCTGTAGCCGGTCACGATCTGCACGTAGGCATCGATGACCCACAACGCTACGAGCGCGCCGATCGCGGTGACGAGTGCGGGCCATATCGAGACGTCGCGCAATGCCCAGACGGCGAACAGCGCGAACGGCAGGAAGCGCAGCGTGGTCGCAACGGTCGCCCAGGTCTTGCCGGGCTCGACCGCAGCGATGGCTGACAACAGTGTCGGCAGCCAATAGCAGGCGAACAACAGCAGCGCGAGACGATACGCCCCGTTGCGCGGATCGAGCCTGCGCCGCGCGAACAGGATCAACGCGACGATCGCGCCGAAGCCGATCGCGGCTTCTGCAGCCCGTCCGACCGGCAGCAGGACCAGCACGACGAGGACGACCAGCACCGGCCAGAACGCGGCGCGCGTTGCGAAGGTTGCAGTCACAAAGTGCCCGGCCAGATCGAAACGCGCATTCTAGGCGTTGCCGATGCGCGCCGCGCTGCCCGACTCAGCGGCGTACGAGTTCGCCGTACAACGCCAGCGTCGCTGCCTGCATGTCGACCAGGCGGTAGCGCTGCAGCGGCGCGATGGCCGGCGCGAAGCGCAGCAGTTCGGCTGCACGTTCGGTCAGGCGCTCGCGTTCGCCCGGCGGCACGCGGCCGGCCGGATAGAGATCGGCGAGCAGTTCGCCGACGCCGCCATGATCGTAGCCGAGCACCGGGCGGCACAGCGACAGAGCCTCGATCACGGTGCGGCCGAACGACTCCGGCTTGTTAGACAGCTGCAGCACCAACGCCGATGCCGCATACACATCGCGCGGATCGTCGCGTTGCGCGCTGATCGCGATGCGATCGGCGACGCCGCGCGTCTGCGCCAGCTGCTCGAGTTCGGCGATGTAGGCTTCGCGGCCGACCTGGCGCGCGCCGAGCAGGAGCAGGCGCGTGTCGATGCCGCGCGCCTTCAAGTCGGCGACGAGTTCGATCGCGTCGGCATGACCCTTGAGGCGCGTGCCGCGCCCCGGCAAGGTCAGCAGCGGCGCGCCGGCGAGCTGCGGGAACTCGGCGAAGAACCACTCGCGCCACGTCGTATCCGGCTGGTAGCCGTACGGGAACGCCTCCGGATCGACGCCGCGCGGAATCACCACGAGCTTGGCCGGTTCGGTCTGCGGATAGTTGTGCAGCAGATAGTCGCGCACGGTATTGGACACGCAGATCACGCGTTCGCCGCGCGCCATCACGCCGCTGTAGAAACTCGGGCGATTGAGTCCATGGGCGGTGGTGACGAACCGCGCGCGCAGCGAGCGGCCGCGCGTTGCGAGCCAGCCGAGCCAAGCCGGCAGGCGCGAGCGCGCATGCACGATGTCGACCTGCTCGCGACGGAACAGCGCGCGCAGCTTCGGCACCAGCGCCAGGCTCGCCAGCGACTTGCGCCCGATCGGCAGGGTCACATGTTCGCTGCCTTCGGCGACGAGTTGCTCGACCATGCGTCCACCCGACGAAACGACGATCGAGCGATGCCCGGCGGCGGCGAGCGCGCGCCCGATCTCGAGCGCCGAACGCTCGGCACCGCCGGCGTCCAGCGCAGGCACCAGTTGCGCGATGGTCAGGCCCCCAGGCTTCATCGAGATCTCAGTCGCGCAGGCTGTACTCGGCGCCGCAATAAGGACACTTCGCATGGCCGCCCTGCTCGGCGATCGGCAGGTAGACCTTCGGGTGTGAATTCCACAGCGACATCGCCGGCATCGGACAGCTGAGCGGCAGGTCGGCGCGGCTGACCTGATAACGGTTCTCGGCGTTGGCGGGAATACGGACTTCCGCCGCGGGATTCGGACGCGACATGCTGAGCTCCAACGAAGGACGTGCACTGGGCATTCCAGTTTATCAGCACGACGCGTGCCAACTGCTTCACGGTTTCGGCGTGATTTCGTTCACATACGCCGCATGAACCGCGCCGCGGCGCAGCCCTCCCCCTTCTGGCCTAGAATGCCGCCGGCGGGAATTCCAATCATGGCAGAGGGGAGAAGCACGTGGATTTCAACAAGTTGTTGGCACGCGTCCAGGCGATCCTGATGACGCCGAAGACTGAATGGCCGGTGATCGCGGCAGAACCGGCGACGGTGCCGGATCTGTATAAGGCCTATATCGCGATCCTGGCGGCGATCCCGGCCGTGGCCGGCTTCATCAAGGGCAGCCTGATCGGCTACGGCATGTTCGGCGTCCATTACCGCACACCGGTCGGCGCAGGAATCACGGCCGCGGTGGTCGGCTATGTCCTCTCGCTGGCGCTGGTCTATGTGATGGCGCTGATCGTCGATGCGCTCGCCCCGACCTTCGGCGGCCAGAAGAGCCAGATCCAGGCGCTCAAGGCGGTCGGCTACGCCTATACCGCCAGCTGGGTGGCGAGCATCGGCCAGATCGTGCCGGGCCTCGGCTGGCTGATCCTGATTGCCGGCGGCATCTACAGCATCTATCTGCTCTATCTCGGCCTGACCCCGACCATGCAGTCGCGGCAGGAAAAAGCCGGCGGCTACACGGCGGTCAGCATCATCATCGCGGTCGTCCTCGGCTGGATCGTCGCGCTGATCATCGGCGGCATCATCGGCACCGGCGCGATGATGAGCGGCGCGATCAACGGCTCCGGTTTGAGCAGCAGCGGCGGCGAAGTGAGCATCGACAAGAACAGTTCGCTCGGCCAGCTCGACGCCTGGAGCAAGAAGGTGGAAGCGGCCGGCAAGCAGATGGAAACGGCGCAGAAGACCGGCGATGCCGATGCGCAGGCCAAGGCGCTCGGCGCCGTGATGGGCGCGACGCTCGGCGGCGGCAGCCAGGTCGAAGCACTCGGGCCGGATCTGCTCAAGCCGTTCGTGCCGGACACGCTCGGCGGCCTCAAGCGCACCGAGTTCAGCGCCGAGCGCAACGGCGCGCTCGGCATGCAGATTTCCGAGGCGCATGCGACCTATTCGGACGGCGCCAATCGCAATCTGCGTCTGGAAGTGACGGATATGGGCACGGCCAAGGGCTTGATGGCGATGGCCGGCTGGGCATCGATCGACAGCAGCAAGGAAACCGACCATGGCTACGACAAGACCTACAAGCAGGATGGTCGCCTGGTCCACGAGGAGTGGGACAGCCAGGACAAGCGCGGCGAATTCGGCATCGTGCTCGGCGAGCGCTTCTCGGTGAAGGTCTCCGGCAATGCCGACAGCATCAACGAGCTGAAGGCCGCGGTCGCCAGCGTGAATCTGGCCGGTTTGGAAGCGCTGAAGAATCAGGGCGTCAAGAACGGCTGAGGCATGCCCGAGCGCGTGCGTCGAGCGCCGTTTGCGGCGGCGAATTCCTTCATCGCTGAGAACGCAAAAAGCCACCTCGCCGCTCGACGGCGAAGTGGCTTTGTTTTGCAACCGCGGCGTGCCGCCAACGGCGCGCCCAGCCGACCAATCGAACCGAGCGAATCGCGCTCGCCGGATCAACCGGTTTTGCTCAGCCCTTCTTTTCCTTGGCCGCTTCCGCAGCGGCAGCCTTCGCGTCGATCGTTTCGCTGGTGATGCGGATCTTGATGTCGTCGCTGACCGCGGGCACGTACTTGGCGATGCCGAAGTCCGAGCGCTTGATCGTGGTGGTCGCATCGAAGCCGGCCGCGGCGACCTTGCGCATCGGATGCTCGCCGACCTTGTTCACGGTGACATCGAGCGTGACCGGCTTGGTCACGCCGTGCAAGGTCAGGTCGCCGGTCACCTTCAGATGATCGGGCGCCGCGCCCTTCTCGACCTTGGTGCTCTTGAACGTCGCGGTCGGGAACTTGGCCGAGTCGAAGAACTCGTCGGTCTGCAGGTGCTGGTCGAGCTTGGGCACGTTGCTGTTGACGCTGGACAGCGCGATCTTCGCGGTGACCGACGACTTGGTCGGGTCGGCCTGGTCGAACTCAAGCGTGCCTTCGACCTTGCCGAACTGCGCGGTCGGATTCGAGTAGCCGAAGTGGTTCCACTGGAAGACGACCTGCGTGTGGCCCGGGTCGAGCGTGTAGGTCGCTGCGAAAGCGGGCGCGGTAGCCAGCGCGATGGCGGTGGCGAGAGCGAAACGACGAATCATGGGATGAACTCCTGTTGATGACACGGCTTGGGTTCGAATGATGGAGCCTGGTTGAAACGCGTTACGCCGAGTGGAGCGGTTGAGGATAAGACGACCATCCCGTGAACGAAGCACGCACGGCGCACAGTTTGAACGACACCCGCTAGATTGCGGGCCTGGCCGCGCGCGGGCAAGAGGCGCTGGGCGGAAACATCGTTTCCGCTGCGCACACAATCGCAGGGCCGGCGTTGCCAAGGTCGCTCCGCGGCAATCGCTCGGCTACCCTCTCGCGATGATCCCGACGTCCTCCGACCGCCCGCAGTGCTGGGCCATCAGTGATGGCGCTGCCGGCAACGAACGCCAGGCACTGGCGCTCGCGCGCGCGCTCGAACTCGTTCCGCGCGTGCTGCGCGTGCATCTGCGCGAGCCGTGGGCGGCGCTGGCACCGCGCCTGACCGTCGGTGCCGCGGCGGCGATTCGCGATGCATCGAAGGCGCGATTGCTGCCGCCGTGGCCGGCTGTCGCGATCGGCTGCGGTCGTCGCGCGGCGCTGGTGACGCGCCTGTTGCGCGAGTGGAGCGGCGGACGCAGCTTCACCGTGCAGATCCTCGACCCGCGCATCGACAGCGCCGCGTTCGATCTGGTCATCGCGCCGCAACACGACCCGGTGCGCGGCGCCGGCGTCATCCGCAGCATCGGCGCCTTGAACCCGGTCGACCCTGCGTGGCTGGCCGAAGGGCGCACGCGTTTCGCCGATCTCGCCGAACTGCCGGCGCCGCGCACGGCACTGCTGATCGGCGGCTCCAATCGCGCGCAGCGCCTCGACGCGGCGTATTTCGATGCGTTGCTCGAGCGGCTCTTCGCGCATCACGCGAACGAGGGCGGCAGCTTCCTGGTCAGCCTTTCGCGGCGCACGCCGGCGGATATCGCGCAGCGACTGCGCCGTGCGTTCGCGCGCTTGCCGGGGCGTTTCTGGAGCGGCGACGGCGACGGCGAGAATCCGTACGCCGGCTTCCTCGGTTGGGCCGAACGCATCGTCGTCACGCCGGATTCGGTCAACATGCTGAGCGAAGCCTGCGCGACCGGCAAACCGGTCTACACCTTTGCACCGCGAGCGATCACCGGCAAGCTCGCCGCCTTCCACGCAGAACTGCGCGGGAGCGGCCATCTGCGTCTGCTCGACGATCCGCTGCAGGGTTCGCCGCAACCTGCGCCGCTGGCCGAAACCGCAGCGATCGCCGAACTCGTGCGACAACGCTGGCAGGCCGCGCGCATCGCTTAGCGCGATCACGCACGCAGCCGCGTCCATGCCGCATCACAGTGGCGGGCGGATGCGCAGTTCCGGCCGCGGTCGCGGGCCGTCGTGCGGATCGTGATCGAAGATCGGATAACCGAGCTCGTCGCGCACCTGCGCGTAGCGATCCGCCAGCGTGAGCAATTCGCGATAGGCGGACAGTGCCGCCGCTCGTTGCGCGTCCGAACGGAAATCGTAGCTCGGCGGATCGGCATGCATCGGCAGCAACGCAGCGTCGCCGGTGCAGGTCGCCGCTTCGACGTCGCGCAGATCCGCAAGCGCCTCGCCGAGCACGCGCATGGCGACGCGATAGCGCAGCCAGCGATGATTGCGCCATCCGGTCACGCTGCCTTGCGGCGGATCGCGCTGCGCATAGTGGTCGAGCAGCAGCTGCGCGGCGGCCTCGCCGCGCGCGGCAAGGCGGCCGATCAGCGCCGGCGCCATGCGCAGGTTCAAACCACCCTCCTGCGCACGCAGGCGCACCGCGACGATACGGTCGCGATAACCCGGAATCGCCAGCTGCGTGCTGTCCGGCCAGTCCTGCATCGTCGTGGCGATCGCGCGCAGGAAGCCGAGCACGCTCGGACCGCGCGGCTCGATCTCGACGACCTGGCTGCTCATGCCGCTGCCGTTGTGATCCGGCATCCAGACGAAGTCGTCCGGATCGTGCGCGGGCGCAGGGACGAAGCGCGCATCGACGAGGTTGATGCCGAAGCTCGGCCGCGACGGCACCAGTGCATCGAAATAATGGATCGGAAAATTGCTGCAGATGCCGCCATCGGAGAACCAGACCTTCTCGGCGACATGCATCCAGCGGCCGCGCGCGTGCACGTCCGGATCGACTCGCATGCGCCACAGCGGCACCGCGCTGAGCAGCAATGGAAACGCCAGGCTCATGCGCAGCGGCACGATGACCGGCAGGTCGACCATCGCCGGCAGGCGGTAGCGTCCGGCCAGCGGGCCTTCCTCGATGCGCTCCGGCGAATCGGCAATCAAGGCATCGACGACGACGGCGGGAAACAGCTTGCGCATGTCGTCGGCGTCGAAGCAGAACGCCGCGGTCTCGAGCGGAAAACTGTACGGCCGCCCCTGACTCAGCGCGGTCGTCATCAAACGCAAGTCGATGCAGCGCAGACGCGCGTCGTGATGCGCCGCAGCGGCGACGTAGTCGGCCGGAGGTGCGCGGCCGCGCCACAGATCGCCGAAGCGCAGCGGTCGATCCGCATCGAGCGCCGCCAGCGACTGCAAGGTTGCATGCAGCCACGGCGTCAACGTGTCCGCATCGCCGAGCCCCGAGCACAGGCCATAACCATTCGCCGGCACGCGCCGCAGCGCATGCACGAAAATCGTGCTCGCCAGCGCCAGCAAAAAAATCGTCAGGCCGACGAGCAAGCCGACGCCTGCCTTGCACCATAGGGCAACCCCGCCGACGAGCGTACCGGCGTGCATGGACAGCGCCCACACCAGCAGCAGTGCGAGCAGCAGCGAACCGAGTGCGGCGAGCGGAAAGTAGCGCACGGCAGCGAGCAGCCAGCGCAGCGCGGCAAGTCCCCAACGCGGGCGTTCCGGCATCAGGCCGGCAACCAGCAGCGCATATAGCCGCCGCGTCGAAGGCTGCGGACGGAACAGGCGAAACAGATACGTCGCCTGATCCTCATCGCTCGCAGCCAACACCTCGGGCAGCGCGGCCAACCGTTCAAAACCCCCTTGGGCGCGCCCGTATTCGGCCGCCGCAGCGGCCGCAGCGGCGATCGCCCCGGCCGAGGCGCCGCCCAGACTGCGCAGACGATAGTGCGCGGCGAGTCGCGCCAAGGCGCGCGGATAGACGACGCCGCTGCTGATGCCGCCTTTGAGGATCACATCGCATTCGGGGTGATCGTGCCCGCCGTGCTCGTGCATGCGCCGCTCCGATGATCGTTGCCGCTGTCCGATGACTCCGTTGCCGCATCGCTGCCGCTATCGCCGATTCGCTGGCTCGCCGAGGCCGCTCAACTCCAGTCGAAACCGCAGCCGAGCGCGACCTCATGCACGACCTGCGCGGAACGCGCGATCTCCTCGCTGCGAGGAACCACGCGCGGACGGCCATCGAGCGTACAGCGGATCGCGCGCGCGAGCAGGTCGGCATGCGCGCCGGCGAGTGCGTCTGCAGCGGCGGCATCGAGCAGGTTTTCGCGCGCGAGCACGCCGATCAGCTCGGCCGAGTTGCCGCTCGTCAGCAGCGCGCGGTGCTGGCCGGCATGCAGCAGCACCAGCGCCTGCAGCAGAAATTCGACATCGACCAGACCGCCGACGCCTTGCTTCAGGTCGAAGCGCGCAGCATCCGAGCGATCGCGTTCGGCACGCCAGCGCCGGCGCATCGAAACCACGTCCGCGCACAGCGTCGCCGCGTCGCGCGCTGTCGCCAAAAGGTCCTGGCGCAGCTGGGTGAAGCGGCGCGCCAGCACCGCGTCCCCGGCAACCGCCCGCGCACGCACGAGGGCCTGCAGTTCCCACGTCCATGCACGCTCGCGCTGATAGCTTTCGTAGGCGCTGAAACCGAGCACGAGCATGCCTTTGCTGCCGTCGGGTCGCAGCCGCACGTCGACTTCGTACAGACGGCCGGCGCGAGTCAGCACACCGAGCAGATGCACGACACGCTGCGCCAGGCGCGCGAAGTAGCGCGCGCCGTCGAGCGGCTTGGCACCGTCCGATTCCTGCTGCGCGAGCTCGCCGTCGTAGACGAAGACCAGATCGAGATCGGATCCGAAGCCGAGTTCGGCGCCGCCGAAGCTTCCGTACGCGATCACGGCAAGCCCGCTGCCTTCGCCGACTCGCTCATCGAGGCGCCCATGCGTCGCGACCAGGTTGCGTTCGGCGACGCGCAGCACGGCCGCCAGTGCGACGTCGGCGACTTCCGCCAATGCACGGGCCGTTGCGACTGCGCCCTGGCGTCCGCCGAGGAACGCGAGCCCGATGCGGAACAGCGCCGACTGGCGCTCCTCCTGGATCAGCTCGATCTCGGCCTCCGCATCGCTGCCGTCGAGTGTGGCGAGACGGCGTGCGAGTTCGTCTTCCAGATCGCGCCTGCGCGGCGCTTCGCTGTCGACGCGATCGTCGAACAAATCGTCGAGCAGCAGCGGATGCGCGATCACGCGCTCGGCCAGGAACGCGCTGGCCGAGAACACCGCGCTCAGGCGTTTCAACGCGGCGGGCTGCTCGTCGAGCAGCGCCAGATAGACCGAGCGCCGCGCGACCGCCAGCACCAGTTGCAGCAGGCGCGTCAGCGTGCGCACGGGTTCGGCCTGCGCCGCCGCCGCGGCGAACACGGCCGGCATCACGCGATCGAGACGTTCGCGCGTGCGCGCCGACATGTTGCGCATCGCGGTGCTGCCGAGCAGCGCCTCGAGTCCGGCAACGGCTTCTTCCGCTGGCGCGAAACCAGCCGCGGCGAGCTTGCCGGCGTCGACGGCCTCGCCTGCGGCGAGCTCACGCCAGAACGCGGGCCAGTGCGCCTGTTCCTGCTGCGCATCGCTGCGTGCTTCCAACGCCATCAGCGCACCGAATTCCTCCGACACCGCCGCGCGATGGGTCTGCAGTTCGGCGGCCAGCGTGGCCCAGTCGGCGCGGCCAAGGGCGAGTGCCAGGCGCTCGCGGATCGCCGCATCGGCGGGGATTTCGTGCGTCTGCTGGTCGGCGAACATCTGCACGCGGTTTTCCAGCCGGCGCAGGAAGCGGTAGGCATGGCGCAAGGTCCGTGCGCGCGCCGCCGGCATGAAGCCGAGCTGTTCGCAGGCGGCCAGCGCAGGCAGCAGGCCGCGCGCGCGCAAGGTCGGTTCGCGTCCGCCACGGATCAGCTGCACCAGCTGCACGATGAATTCGATTTCGCGGATGCCGCCGGGACCGAGCTTGAGGTGATCGGCAAGATCCTTGCGCGCGACCTCGGCATCGATCAGCGACTTCATTTCGCGCAAGCCGGCGAACGCGGTGTAGTCCAGATAGCGGCGAAACACGAATGGGCGCAAGGTATCGAGCAGGCGCGCGCCGGCGCCGCGATCGCCGGCGACCGGCCGCGCCTTGATCCAGGCGTAGCGCTCCCAGTCACGCCCTTCGCGCTGGAAATACTGCTCCATCGCGGCGAACGACAGCGCGACGCGGCCGGCGCTGCCGAACGGGCGCAGGCGCAGGTCGACGCGATAGACGTAGCCGTCCGCGTCGTGATCGGCGAGCAGGGACACCAGCGCCTGGCCGATGCGCGTGTAATACGCGGTCGCGTCGAGCGGGCGCGCCCCATCGCTGTCGCCGTGTTCGGCAAAGGCGAACACGACATCGATGTCGGACGAGAAATTCAGCTCGCCGCCACCGAGCTTGCCGAGCGCGAGCACGACCAGACGCTGCGGCAAGGCCTGTGCGTCGCGCACGACGCCGTGGCGCGCGGCGACCTGGCGCTCGGCGCCGCGCAAGGCGGCTTCGATGCAGCTCTCGGCCAGTACCGAGGCGCCGGCCAGCGTGGTCTCGACCGCATCGTCGCCGTTGACGTCGCGCCAGATCAGGCGCAGCGCTTCGCGCCGGCGGAAGCGGCGCAGCTCGGCGCGCAGCTCGTCCTCGTGCGCGTCGGCGAGTGCGCCGGCGCGCGCGTCGGCGTGGCGCGGATCGCTCATCAGCTGCAGGAACTCGGCCCCGAGCAGGCGCGGGTCGCGCAGGAAACTCTCGTAGGCGAAGTCGCTGGCGAGCAGCACGCGCTGCAGATGATCGTCGACGCCGGCGTCGTCGTGGAACGGCACGCCGGCCTCGCGGCAGGCGGCTTCGAGACGCGACAGGCGTTCGTTGAGGAAGGCGGCCGTCGCGCGCGGCCAGTCGGCTTGGGCTAGCATGCCGCGATTGTCGCAGCAGGATCGCCGCGCCGGCCAGCACGCAGCGAAGATTGCGCGAGACGTGTGTTCAGCCCATGCCTCGACCGCTGCCGCGCGCGATACGACGAGCCGCGCGGCGCGACCCGAGCCGAGCCGCAAAGAGGTCCCGGCGCACGAGCCGTATCTGCACGTGCATGGCGATCGCGAGTTTTGATGCTCGGTCGGGATCACCTGCGTCCGCGATGTCTCAAATCATCGTCGTTCGCCGTTCCTCTGCACGAACGCGCCCTTCGCGCGCGGGGGGAGGGACCATCCATGAACGCAATCCTGTGCAGGACGCGCGCCGGCGCGTGGCTTTGTATCGCCGTATGCGCGGCACTGCCGTGTTTCGCCCACGCACAATTGACTGACGTCACGCAGACGACGCCGCATATCGCCGGTGGCGCGATCGGAAAATCGCTGCAGCAGCAAATCGGCAGTGGCCGCGGCGACGACAGCACGCCCGGTTCGTCGCTATACCTGATCGCGCGCGATCCGGCGCGCGCCGTGCGCCGCGGACGCCAGTTGTTCCAGCGCAAGTTCACCGAGGAGCAAGGCATCGGCCCCCGCGTCAATTTCGACGCCAGCGGCGACATCATGGCGAATGCCGCGCTCGGCGCCGGCTTCAGCGACAGCTGTTCGTCCTGCCACGGCCGCCCGCGCGGTTCGGCCGGTTTCGGCGGTGACGTCGTCACGCGACCGGACAGCCGCAACGCCCCGCACCTGTTCGGCGCCGGCCTGCGCGAGATGCTCGCCGACGAAATCACCGGCGAGCTGCGCGCGATCCGCGCACGCGCGCAGACCGCTGCGCAGCACATGCATGCGGCGGTTTCGCTGGAGCTGGTCGGCAAGGGGATCCACTACGGCTGGATCAAGGCCTTGCCGGACCTCACGTTCGACACCTCGCGCGTCGCCGGAGTGAATGCAGACCTGCGCGTGCGCCCGTTCTTCGCCGAAGGGCGCGAATTTTCGCTGCGCGCGTTTGCCGTCGGCGCATTCAACGATGAAATGGGCCTGCAGTCGCCGGACCCGGTCCTTTGCGCGGCCAGCGATCCATCCACGCCCGTGGCGGCGACCACGCCGGCCGGCATGCAACTCGACCCGAGCCTCGACACGATCAAGCGTCCGCCGACCTGCGATCCGAAGCGCCGATCCCGACGCCGACACGGTCGTCGACGAACTCGATCCGGCCCTGCTCGACTACATGGAAACCTACCTGCTGAACTACTTCAAGCCAGGCATCGGCCGCACGACGGCGCGCAGCGATGCGGGACGCGCACTGATGGACAGCAGCGGCTGCACCGGCTGCCATGTCGCCGAACTGACCATCGATCACGATCGCCGCGTCGCCGATCTCGACACGCGCTACGACGCCGCGCGCGGCATCTTCAATCAGTTGTATGCGTCCGCGACGACGCTGTTCGACATCGTGCCGGACGGCGACCCGTACCCGAAGCTTCTGCCGAGGCAGCAGCGGTTCCAGGTCGGCAACCTGTTCACCGACTTCAAGCGCCACGATCTCGGCGCTGCATTCCACGAGCGCAACTACGACGGCAGCATGGTCACGCAGTTCATGACCTCGCCCTTGTGGGGCGTCGGCACCAAGGCGCCATACGGACACGACGGGCGCAGCGTGACGTTGCGCGATGTGATCCTGCGTCACGACGGCGAGGCGGCGGCGTCGAAGAATGCCTTCGTCGCACTCGGCGACGATGGTCAGGGCAAGCTGATCGAATTCCTGCAGACGCTGGTGCTGTTCCCGCCGGACGATACCGCCTCGGATCTCAACCCCGGCGTACCGGGCAGCGCCAATCCGCAGGATCCGACCCAGCACGGCAGCATTGCGCTGTCGGCGTTATTCCAGATCAGTTCGGAGGGCGCGGAATAGGCGCAGCGCACTCGTACGCACCGTAGGCACGGCCGACCCGCAGACCCCGGGCCGGCCGTGCAACCGTGTTCGACACCGATGCTCGGACGGCGTGCGCGCCGGCGCACGCGCGCGGGTCTTCCGCGCTGACTTCCCGACACGAACGTCAGCGCGGCCCGCGCATGGCGCGGTCGCGCGGCACGGGCGATGTCGTGTTGGCCGATGGCCCCGATCAGCCTTGAGTGTGGCGACGCACGCGCACCGTCGCGGTGCTGCGGGATAACACCCAGGCGCGCGAGCCGTCTCCACCCAAACGCCGGCGAAAACCCTCGCCTGCGTCAGTCGGTCACTGGTCGGGTCCGGCCCACATTTTCATAGTGCGCGCCGCGCCGGTGACTCGGCGGTCCATGGGACCGCGTCCGTTCCGGTCCGGGGAACGGAGATCGATCAGCAATGAAGCGACGACACTGGCTGGCGCAAACCACACTCGCACTCTGTGCGGCGGCGGCGACGGCGTTCACGCCGGGATTCGCCGTCGAGGCGGCGAGCGGCGAGCCCGACGCCGCCGTCGGCAGCGCAAGTCCGCTGCCGGGCGTGACGGTCACCGCTACGCAGTCCGCGCTGGAAACGCCGGCGTTTCCGGCGAGCGTGGCGACGATCGATGCGGCCGAGGTCGAGACGCGCATCAACGCGGTCGACGTGGAAGACGCGGCCAAGTATCTGCCGAGCCTGTTCATCCGCAAGCGCAACTACGGCGACACCCAGCCGGTGCTCGCCACGCGCACCTGGGGCGTCGGTTCCAGCGCGCGCACGCTGGTCTACGTCGACGACATCCTGATCTCGGCATTGATCGCCAACAACAACACGATCGGCGCGCCGCGCTGGGGCGTGGTCTCGCCCGAGCAGATCGGCAGCATTACGATGCTGTACGGGCCGTTCTCGGCCGCCTATGCCGGCAATTCGATCGGCGGCGTGATGCAGATCGACACGCGCGTGCCGGACAAGACGCAGTTCACCTTCGAGCAGACCGAAGCGCTGCAGTCGTTCGGCCAGTACCGCAGCAAGGGCGACTACCCGACCAGCCAGAGCAGTGGCACCTTCGGCGGCCGCAGTGGCGGTTTCTCCTGGTTCGTCGGCGCGAACCTGCAGAACAGCTTCAGCCAGCCGCTGTCGTTCATCACCGCGGCCGCGCCACCGGCCGGCACCAGCGGTGCGATCCTTGCCAGCAACAAGCTCGGCCAGCCCGCCGACGTGCTCGGCGCCGGCGGCCTGCTGCACACGCTGATGACGAGTGTCGACGGCAAATTCACCTATGACGTCACGTCTTGGCTGCACGCGACGTACCTGATCGGCTACTGGCGCAACGCCGCCCGCTCGAAGGCGCAAACCTACCTCACCGACGCGAACGGCAACGCGACGTTCGGCGGCGCCAACGGGTTCGCCAGCAATACCTACGAACTCGATGAAGAACACCTGATGCAAGGCTTCGCGTTGAAGACGGACACGGAAGGCGAATGGGATGGCGAAGCCGTGCTCAGCTATTACGACTTCCTGCGCGATCGCCAGCTGTCGCCGGCCACGGTCGGCAGCGGCACCGCGTTCAGCGACAACGGCCGCCGTGCCGATCTCGGCGGCACCAACTGGGCGACGCTGGATCTCAAGGGCATCTGGAGGCCGCAGGCGATCGGCGCCAGCCATGAGATCGCGTTCGGTCTGCACGCCGACGAATACACATTGAAGAATCCGACCTGGAACACCGCCGCCTGGCAGGACGGCGCGAGCGCGACGACCCTGTTCACCGCCGGGCGCGGCAAGACCGACACGCAAGCCCTCTGGCTGCAGGACCGCTGGGCGTTCGCACCGGACTGGCTGGCCACACTCGGCCTGCGTTATGAAACCTGGCGCGCCAGCGATGGCTTCAATGTCAGCGGCGGCACGACGATCCGCCAGCCGAACGCATCCGACGACGGCCTCTCGCCGAAGGCGACGCTGCAATGGAATCTCGCCGCCGACTGGCATTTGACCGGCTCGCTGGCGCGCGCGATTCGTTTCCCGACGGTCGGCGAGCTGTATCAGATCGTCTCGACCGGCTCGACCTTCGTCTCGCCCAATCCGGACCTGCGTCCGGAACGTGCGCTCAGCGGCGAACTCGCCCTCGAGCACGAAATCGACAACGGCAGCCTGCGCGTGGCGCTGTTCCAGGAGAACACGCGCAATGCGCTGATCGCGCAGACCTCGACCCTGGCCGATGCGCCGGTGCCGGTCAGCTTCGTGCAGAACGTCGGCGAAATCCGCAATCGCGGCATCGAGTTCGTGCTGCAGAAAAACGATGTGCTCGTGCGCGGACTGCAACTGTCGGGCAGCGTGACCTTCGTCGATTCGACCATCCTGTCCGATCCCACGTTTGCGAGCAGCACCGGCACCACGGCGGTCGGCAAGCACGCGCCGAACGTGCCGCGCTGGCGGGCGACCGCCGTCGCGACCTACCAGCCCGGCACACGCTGGGCCTTCACCCTGGCCGGGCGCTACAGCGGCCGGCAATATTCGACGCTCGACAACACCGACAATACCTCCGACGTGTTCGGCGCCTTCGACAAGTTCCTGGTCTTCGATGCGCGCGTGCATTGCCGCATCAACGAGGAATGGTCGGCCGCCGTCGGCATCGACAACCTGACCAACGAGAAATACTTCCTGTTCCATCCGTTTCCGCAGCGCACCGTCGTCGCGGATCTCAAGCTGACGTTCTGAACGCGCCATGCCTGCCGCAGAAGACATTCAACGCCGTGCCTGGCCCGACTACCGCGCGGTCTGGCGCTGGCACTTCTACGCAGGCCTGTTCTGCGTTCCTTTCGTCCTGTGGCTGGCGACGACCGGTTCGATCTATTTGTTCAAGCCGCAGATCGAAGCATGGCTCGACCGGCCGTACGACCATCTCGCGATCGACGGTCCGCGCGCGACTCCTCAGGCGATCGTCGATGCCGCGCTCGCCGCAGTGCCGGGCTCGCGCTTGAACGCCTACCAGCTGTCGTCGTCGCCGGATGCCGCCGTGCGCGTGCTGGTCGGCCACGCGTCGCAGTTGACGCGCGTCTACGTGCATCCGCGGACGCGCGAAATCCTGCACGTAACCGACGAGGACGCGCGCGTGATGAACCTGATCCAGCATCTGCACGGCGAGCTGCTGCTCGGCGACCGCGGCTCGATGCTGGTCGAGCTGGCCGCGTCGTGGGCGATCGTGATGCTGCTGACCGGCTTGTTCCTGTGGTGGCCGCGCAGCGGCTCCGGCGTTGCCGGCGTCGTCTACCCGCGACTTGGCGACGGCGGCCGCCGCTTCTGGCGCGACCTGCATGCGGTGACCGGTTTCTGGGTTTGCTTTCTTGCTTTGTTCCTTTTGTTCTCCGGCCTGCCGTGGGCGAAATCCTGGGGCAGCCTGCTGAAGCAGACGCGTGCGCTCGGCCAAGTCAGTGAAGTCAAGCAGGACTGGGCGACCGGCCGCGGTTCCGAACTCGCCGCGCGCGCGCAGGCGAATGCCGACGAACACGTGGGCCACCACGCGCACGCGGACTCCACCGGGACGTCAAGCGTCGACCTTGGTGCGCTCGATCGGCTGGTGCCGCTCGTGCAGGCGCTTGCGCTGGCCGCGCCGGTGCTGATCGCGCCACCCTCGCGCGCGGATGGACGCTGGAGCGCACGCTCGGATGCGCAGAATCGGCCGCTGCGCACGACGCTCGAGCTGGATGCGACGAGCGCGACCGTCACGCGTCGCGTCGATTTCGACCAGCGCCCGCTGCTCGATCGCGTGATCGGCATCGGCATCGCGGCGCATGAAGGGCAGTTGTTCGGCTGGCTCAATCAGGCGCTCGGCCTGTTCACCGCGCTCGGCTTGATCCTAGTCTCGCTGAGCGCCTTGGTGATGTGGTGGCGCCGTCGCCGCACCGGCGAACTCGGTGCACCGCGCGCACTGCCCAGGCCGCGTTATGCTGCGGCCCTGTTCGCGCTCGTCCTGGTGATCGCCGTGCTGCTGCCGCTGTTCGGACTCTCGTTGCTGCTGGTGTTCGCGCTTGAACGCGCGTTCCTGCGCCGTCTTCCGGCAGTGAGCCGCTTCCTCGGCCTGCAGCCGGCGCACGGGTGACGGCATGGCTGCCGCGATCGCGCCCGCACTGACGCCGGGCCTGCTGCGCAACCTCGTGCTGCTGCGCTGGTTCGCGATCGCCGGCCAGCTCGTCACGGTCACGCTGGTGCTGCATGTGCTCGATATCCCGCTGCAGTCGTTGCCGCTGTGGGGTGGCATCGCGGCACTGGCGCTGTTCAACCTGTGGGCGAGCTGGCGCACGCGCCATCCGCGGCGCGTCGAACCGATCGAAGTCGTCGCCCACCTGTCTGTCGACATCGCCGTGCTGGCCTGGCTGATCGGCTGCAGCGGCGGTGCGATGAATCCGTTCGCGCCGCTTTTCCTGCTGCCGATCGCGCTCGCCGCCGTCGCGCTGCCTGCGCGCTGGGTCATCGCGACCGCCCTGCTCTGCTGCATCGGCTATGCGGCTTCCGCCCTGCTCGGCCAACCGCTGCCGCATGTGCACGGCGTGACCGGCGATGCGTTCAATCTGCATCTGGCCGGCATGGCGGTGATGTTCGCGATCTCGGTCGCGGTCATCACGTTTTTCCTGAGCCGTTTCGCGCAAGCCTTGCGCGTGCGCGAACAGGAACTGGCCGCGCTGCGCGAGCAATTCGCGCGCAACGAAGGCATCCTCGCCCTGGCGACGCACGCGGCCGCCGTCGCGCATGAACTCAACACGCCGCTCGGTACCCTGACCCTGATGCTCGAAGACCAGCTCGACCAGGCGCCCGTGAGCGCACGCGACGAAGTTGCGACGATGGCCGCGCTGGTCGACATCTGCCGCGATCGCGTGCGCGAGCTCGCAGCCCCCGCGGTGCAGGCCGACAGCGTCGCCGATCTCGGCGCGACGCTCGCGCGCGTGGTCGAGCGCTGGCAACTGCTGCGTCCTGCGATCCTGCTCGAACGCAGCGGCCGTCTCGCCGCCGCGCCGATCGACACGCTCGATCCCGGCATCGGCCATCTGCTGACCGCCTTGCTCAACAATGCCGCCGACGCCAGCGAAGCCGCCGGCGTCGCGCGCGTGACGCTGCATCTGGAGTCCGACGGCAGGCGCCTCTGCGGTTCCGTGCGCGACCACGGTGCGGGTTTCGCCGACGATGCGGCGGCGTGGCCGGGCGCGTTGTTCCGCAGCACGAAGCCGCAGGGTCTTGGCGTCGGTCTCGCCCTGTCGCACGCGACGGTCGAGCGCCTCGGCGGCGAACTCACGCTGCAGGCGGCCGACGGCGGCGGCACGCGCATCGCATTCCGGCTGCCGTTGCACGAAGGCGGATCGTCCGCAGGCCGGTCGTGTTGAACGGTCTGCTCGTCGACGACGACGTACTGTACGCGCAAACCCTGCAGCGTTCGTTGGAGCGGCGCGACGTGCGCCTGCGCATCGCGCACGACAGCGGCACGGCGCTCGCGCTGGCGCAGGAAGAAAAGCCCGACTTCGTGCTGCTCGATCTCAAGCTCGGCCAGGAATCCGGACTTGCATTGATCGCGCCGCTGCGCGAACTCGGCGCCGACATCCGCATCATCCTGATGACCGGCTATGCCAGCGTCGCCACCGCGGTCGATGCGATCAAGCGCGGCGCCGACGACTATCTGGCCAAGCCGATCACCGCCGAGGCCTTGCTGCGCACGCTGCGCGGCGCGCCTGCGCCGGTGCAGGCGGAAGCGACGATGACGCCGCTGGCGCGGCTCGAATGGGAGCATATCCAGCAGGCGCTGCAGGAATCGAGTGGCAGCATCGCCGCGGCCGCGCGGCTGCTCGGCATGCATCGGCGTTCGCTGCAGCGCAAGCTGGCCAAGCGCCCCGGCCCCGAACGCAAGCCGGTCGATGGCAGCGATGGCTGAAGGCGTCGCGCGTGGTCGCCACGCAAGCGCCGCCTCGCTAGACTGACGGCCCGCAACGAGGTCGCCATGTCCGAGCCTCCGGTTCATGCTTCCGCCGCCGCGCCTTCATCCGGCACGCCGCCACAGGAATTGTTCGGCGCGGTCTACGACCGCCTGAAGCAGCTCGCCAGCCGCCAGCTGGCGCGCGGCGGCCGCGGTACGCTCGATACCACCGCGCTGGTGCACGAGTTGTACCTGCGCGTGGAAAAAGGGCGCGAACTCGCGTTCGAGCATCCGGGTCAGTTCTTTTCCTACGCGGCACGCGCGATGCGTCATCTGCTCGCCGATCGCGCGCGCGATCGCATGCGCCAGAAGGCCGGCGGCGACTGGATCAAGGTCACGATGACCGGCAATGGCGAATTGCTGGTGGCGATCGAAAGCGCGGAGCAGGCGCTCGCGCTCGACGAGGCGCTCAAGCAGCTCGAACAGGTCGACGAGCGTGCCGCGCGCGTGGTCGAGCTGCGCTGGTTCGCCGGCCTCGCGCCGGAGCAGGTCGCCGAACTGCTGCAGCTGACGCGCCGCACGGTCGACCGCGATTGGCGCTATGCACGCGCGTTCCTGCATTCGGTGCTGGAATGATGTCCTGACGGACGCCGCCACGGCGTTATCGGTTTGACCCAACCTGCGCAGACGAGCCGCGATGACCGATCCGAAACCGCCGCCGCGCGACTTGTTCGAAACTGCGCTCGCGCTGGCATCGGCCGAGCGCGGCGCGTTTCTTGCGGCGCATTGCACCGATGCCGCGCAACGCGCGCTGGTCGAACGCATGCTCGATGCGGATGCGGCGGCGCACGTGCTCGACGATGGCTTCGACGTGTTGCTTGACCGGGTCGGCGACAACGCCCTCGACGCCGAAACGCCATCGCCGATCGGATCCGGTGTCGGACCTTTCACGCTGCGCGAAAAGCTCGGCGAGGGCGGCTCGTCGATCGTGTTTCGCGCGACGCGCGAGCAGTCCGGCGTCATCCAGACGGTGGCGCTGAAGCTGTTGCGACGCGGCCTTTATTCGAAGGAAGAACAGCGGCGTTTCCGCAGCGAGCGCCTCGCCCTGGCGCAGCTGCGCCACCCCGGCATCGCGCGCCTGATCGAGGGTGGCGTGACGGACGGCGGCGTGCCGTATATCGCGCTCGAACTCATCGAAGGCGCGCCGATCACCGACTACGCGCGCGAACAGCGCCTCGATCTGCGCCATCGGCTGCACTTGTTCGTCGCGATCTGCCGCGCGGTCGAAGCCGCGCATCGCGCCTTGATCGTGCATCGCGACCTGAAGCCGTCGAACGTGTTGGTCAACGACGACGGCGAGATCAAGCTGCTCGACTTCGGCATCGCCAAGTTGCTCGATGCCGACGCGGCGGCCGACGCCACCCACACGCAACAGCACGCGATGACGCCGGCCTACGCGGCGCCGGAGCAATTCAGCCGCGGCGCGATCACCACGGCAACCGACGTCTACGCGCTCGGCGTGCTGCTGGCCGAGCTGATCACCGGCAGCCGGCGTGAACCCGGCGATACCCACACGCCATCGTCGCGGATCAGCGACGACACGGCGCCCGGCGTGCTGCCGGCACCGCCGAAGGTCACGCGCCGGCAATTGCGCGGCGATCTCGACAACGTCGTGCTGAGGGCGACCGCGTTCGCGCCGGAACAGCGCTACGCCTCGGCCGGTGCGTTGGCCGACGATATCGAGCGTCATCTGGCCGGGCAGCCGGTCGCGGCGCATCCGCCTTCGCGCTGGTATCGCGCACGCAAGTTCGTCAGCCGGCACAAAGGCGGCGTGCTGACCACGGCCGCGTTCCTGCTCGCGTTGCTGGCCGCACTCGGTCTGGCGACATGGCAGGCCGCGGTCGCGCGGCGCGAAGCGGCGCGCGCGAACGTGGTGCGCGACTTCCTGGTGTCGGTGTTCCAGTTGGCCGGCGCCGACCTGCCGAAGGACAAGCGTCCTTCGCCTGAGGATCTGGTCGACCAGGCGTCGAAGCGCCTGATGCAGCAAAGCCCGCTCGCCGATGCGACGCGGGCGGACCTGCTGCTCACGTTGGCCAAGGTGTCGATCAGCGTCGGCGACGACGACCGTGCACTCGGCCTGCTCGATCGCGCGACGCCGATCGTCGATGCGTTGTACGGCGACGACGACGCGCGCCGGCTGGACGCGCGCGTCACGCGCGCCACCGCACTCGCGGGAAAAAGCGATTACGCCGGCCTGATCGCCGTGCTCGAGCCGCTGCGTGAACGCTTCCTGGCGCATCGCGACGAGGTCGGATTTTCCGGCCTCGGCATGCTCGGCAACGCGCTGGTGCATTCCGGAACCGATCGAACGGAGCCCGGCCTCGAGCTGCTGCGACGGGCGCGCGAAGCGGCGGAAGCGGAATCCGCACGGCTGCCGAACGCGGCGCTGCCGGCGATGATTCAGGAGGCCTCGACCCTGTTCGACGCGCGCCGCTTCCGCGAAGGCCTGGATCGCGCGGAGAGCGCCATCGCGTTGTGGCGCCGGCAAGGCGCGCAGATCAATCCGCGCATCGCCGACCTGTACGGAGCGATCGCGCTGGGCGCCGAGGCGACCGGCGACATCCCGCGTGCGGAAGCCGCTTACAAGGAGGCCATCGCGCTGGACGAGCGCTTCTTCGACAAGCCCGATCCGCACGCCGCCTGGGATGTCGGCATCTACGGCACGTTCCTCGTCGCGCAGGGCCGCTCCGCCGAAGCCGAGCCGTACGTGCGGCGTGGGCTGGAGCTGCGCAAGATCGTCTACGGCGACAACGATCCGCACACGCTGTACGGATTGGCGGGCATGGGAAAACTCTATACGAGCCGGAACGAATTCGCCGAAGCGGACACCTGGTACGGCCAGGGCATCGACATCTGCCGCAAGACGCAGCTGCGCGACAACGTCTGTCCGCAGCTGCTGTCGATGCGCGGATACGACCGCAGCTACGAAGGGCGTCTCGACGAGGCGGCACAGGATCTGCACGCGGCGATGGAGCTGCAGGAAAGCATGAGCGGCGCGTCCAGTCCCGCGTTTGCCTCCACCCTCAAGATGCTGGTCACGGTCCAGGTCAAGCAGCACGACTATGCCCAGGCGATCGCATCGGCCGAGCGGGTTCTGGCGATCAACAAGACCGTCAACGGCGGCATGATCCAGGTGGATCTGGATACGCGCTATTGGCGTGCGCGTGCGCTGTCCGGACTGAAGCGCAACGACGAAGCACTGGCCGAAATCCTCGACGTCGAACCGAAGTTCGCCGCGCTGTTCCCGAAAGGAAATTCGCGCTTCGGCATGCTGCGCTTGAAAGCGCAGACATTGGCGGCCGCCAATCGCCCTGACGAAGCGGCAAAGGCCGCGCAGGACGCGCTGGACCTGCCGAAGAAACCGAGCTTCATACCGGACCCCGGAGCCATCGAGGAACTCGAGCGCCTGGCGGATCCGCATCGCGCGAGATAGATCGCAGTCGCGCGAGCGGATTTCGCGAACGACCGGCGCGTGGCGGCGCAGCCATCGATCGCGCCGCCGGCGCCGCTCGCGGTGCCGGCATCTCGGATCGATGCCGTCATGCGCGGCGCATCGGCGGCGAGCGGCGTGTCTGAACTGCAACCCGAGCAGCGTTCTTTCCACCCTGTCCAATCCGACATGGGAGAACGCTGCAATGGCCACTTCGATACTTCATCGCTTGCCGCGCACGCACGCAGTCGTGCCGTGGCTCGCCGCCGCTGCGCTCGTCTGCGCAGCACCGCTCGCGTCCGCCAACAAGTTGTTCACCGTCGGCGGCGATGCGGCATGCAACTTCCACGATCTGCAGCAGGCCATCGACGCGTCGGACGCGACCGACTTCAACAGCATCCTCGTCGCACGAAACTTCAACTATTCCGGCCAGCACCTGGTCATTGACGGACAGATCATCAACTTCCTCGGCGGGCTCGAAACCTGCGACGGCCAGACCTACGGCGACCCGATCGCGATCACCGGCGACAGCGGCAGCGGCCAGGCCGTATTCGAGATCAGGGGCAACAGCCAGGTGTACATGAGCAAGCTCGATATCAGCGGCGCCGATCGCGACGGCAACCAGAAGGGCGGCGGCATCTCTTTCATCGGCACCGGCTCGCTGCAACTGGTCAACGTCTCCGTGCATGACAACCGCGCCGGCTACGGCGGCGGCATCGACATGAGCCCGTCCGGCGCCGCGACATTGACCCTGACCGCGTCCCTGGTCGCCGACAACGTCGCCAGCGGCCAGGGCGGCGGCATCCGCCTGGAAGGTTCTTCGCAGCTCGTCGCGGACACCAACAGCTACATCACCGGCAACACTGCGGCCGGTACGGACGACATCGGCTACGGCGGCGGCATCGAAGTGGTCGGGCCGGCCAGCGCGACGGTCAACGCCAATCTCAACAGCAACAGCGCGACCTACGGCGGCGGCATCGCCGCACTCGCCGCCGGCGACAGCGGTACCTATGTGAACCTGTACAGCACCTCCGGCAACGTCGCCGCGCTGTATGGCAATGCCGCGACGGCCGCCGGCGGCGGCATCTATCTGAAATCGTCGCGCGAAGGTTCGATCGCTTCGCTGTGCGCGAACGATTTCGTCATCGATCAGAACACCGCGCGCAACGGTTCGGCGATCTACGCCGACGAAGACAGCGGCCACGGTTCGGTCGTCTACCTCAATTCATCGCTGTGCCAGCGGCCGCCGGACGGCGTCGCCTGCACGAGCGGCCCGCTGTGCAACGAGATCGCCGACAACACCTCCAGCGACGACGGCAGCGCGACCGTGCTGATGCAGTCGAACGGCGCGCTGTTCGCCGACCGCTTCGCCGCGCGGCGCAATCACGGCGGCCGCCTCGTGGCGCTGATCGCCGACACCGACATCGCCAGCGCGGTGCTGGAGAACTGCCTGCTGGCCGACAACGTGATGACGTCGAACCTGCTGTGGGGCAATGGCGGCGCGGATGATACCGATTTGTTCGTGCACGGATGCACGCTGACGCACAACACCCTCGGCAGCGCCGATCCGGTGATCTTCGCCAACGTGCATCGGCTGGAGGTCACCGACTCGATCATCGACCAGACGCCAACTGCTTCGCTGGTCTTCAATGGTCCGTCCGATCAGCTGTTCACGCAGTACGTGCTGACCAACGACACGGGTTCGTTCACGGGAGGCCTCGGCATTCTCTTCGGCGCGCCGCTGTTCATCGATGCGGCGAACGGCGACTATCACTTGCAACGTTCCTCGCCCGGCGTCGACGAGGCGCCGGCGACCGACGGACTCGATCTCGACGGCAATGCGCGCACCGTCGACCTCACCGATGTCGGCGACGATTTCGGCCCGACCGATCTCGGCGCTTTCGAGATTCAGACGCAGCTGCCGCCGAGCGGCTGCAGCGTCGATGACACGGTCTTCTGCAATGGTTTCGAATTGCCGTGATGGCGCAGCTGCGGCGCGGTGATCGGCGCGTCGAAGCCGACGCCGGCACCGCGCTCGCCTATCCATACGCACGTGATGTCGTGATTCGCAGCGCAATCACGTATGTCTCAACGGATACCCCTTCTGGAGATGACGTGTGAGACTCGTTCCGATCGTGCCGATGATCGCGCTTGCGATTGCCACGCTCACGCAACTTGACACGGCCGCGGCCAATCCGGCGGTTTCCTGCAGCGAAGGCTTCGAAAACGTCGCGCAGCTCGGTGCGCAGGGATGGCTGATCCTCAATCGCAGCGATCCGCTCGGCACGACGGACTGGTTCCAGGGCATTCCGGCTCGCTTTCCGGCGCAGTCGGGCGCCAGCGACAGCTATGCGTCGGCCGACAAAGACAGCGCATCCGGACAGTTTCCGGTAATCAGCGACTGGCTGATCACCCCGGATATCCAGTTCACCGCGGGCAGCAGCCTCGATTTCTACACACGCGAACTCGCCGGTGCCGACGACGCGCCGAATCGGCTGCAGGTGCTGCTGTGCATCGACGGCGGCAGTCATGCGTGCACCGATCCCGGCGCGGAATCCGGCTCCGTCGGCGGCTTCCAGACGACCCTGTTCGACATCAACGCCGATGCGGACGCCGGCGGCTATCCGGCCGTGTGGACACAATACACGGCGACCGCGGCGTTGGGCCTGCCGCAAGCGGGCAGCGGCCGCATCGCGTTCCATTTCTACACGTTCGCGCAGGGTGCCTCGAGTACCGGTACGACGATCGGCGTCGACAGTGTCAGCGTGAACCAGGTCGGCGTATGCCCGTTCACCGACGTGGTTTTCGCCAACGGCTTCGACGGGGGCTGAGCGGCGTCATTCGGCAATCCTGCGCTCGCGCCGGACGTCTACATCGGCACGGCGAAGACACACGCGGCGCAGGGGCAGCAGGATCTCGCACTGGCTGATTTCCAGCGCGCGCTCGCGCTGCGCCCGGGCGACGGCGCGATCCACGCCAAGATCGGCTATCAGCAGTATCTGTCCGGTCATCTCCGAGCAGGCCATCGCCTCGTGTCGCAAGGCGGTCGAACTGCCACCGGGCGAGGCCGATCGGTGGAGCAGTCTCGGCGGGCTTCAACTTCCCGCCGGCGATCAGGGGGGACCGCCAAGGCGTTCGAGCGCTCGATCGAGATCCAGCCGAACGACGCGGTCCTGAGCAATGAGGGCGAACTCAAGTACCGAGCCGGAGACTACGCGGCGGCGGCCGCCCTGTTCCGGCGCGCGATCGCGCTCGATGCCGGTGATTTCCTGGTCTAGGGTTCGCTCGCCGATGCCTTGCAGGCGCCGCCGGAAACGGCGGCGCAGGCGCCTGAACCGTTCCTGCGCGCAGCCGATATGGCCGAGCGCTACAGCGCGCTCAAGCCGGATGATGCGAAGCACTGGCTGCGCTCGGCTGGTACCGCGCCCACCTCGGCGAGAGCGCGGAAGCGCACCGGCGTCCTCATCCTCGGCACCAACGTCATGGTGCGGCCGGCGAGCCGAAGAATAGCGGGACGGCGACATCGATCCGACTGGTCAAGTGCCGCCCCGCCTTGTGCGAGGCGACGCACCAGGCAGTCAACGATCGCGGCGGCGTCCGGACCCGAACGCGCCCCGCGTGTCTCATCGTGTGGAAGTCGAGCTCGATGTCCGCGTTGCAAGGATCGCCTGCGCCGCCCATTCGCCGGTCTCGACGCCGCCTTCCATGAAGCCCTGGTTGTCGAATGCGCAGTGCTCCCCGGCGAAATGCAGATGACCGACGCGCTCGCCGATCGCGCCGCGCAAGGTCGTCCATTGCCCCGGCGTGAAACACGCATAGCTGCCTTGCGTCCATGCGAACGTGGGCCAATGGAAGCGTGCCTCGCGCATACCCGCACGTGCGCCGCTGACACCCGGGAAAATCGCCTCGAGCTGCTGTGTCGCGGTGTCGGCTTGTTCCTTCGGCGTGCCGCTGCCGATCGCGAGGCCATGGCGGCCACCGACGAAGTTGGTCAGGATGCCTACGGCACCGGCCTGCTGACGGCTGGTTTCCCAGGTCGTCTGCAGCGGCAGGTCGCTGTAGGTACTGCCGGCGCTCGCGTGACGCGTACGCCAGATGCGTTCGTTGAAACCGATCATCAGTTTGGCGTTGGTGCCGTAACCGAGTTCGGCGATCGCGCGTCGTTTTGCCGGCGGCAGATCGAGATCGAGATGGACCTGGCGCAACGTCGTGAACGGCAACGCCAGCACTACGCAGCACGCGCGCACTTGGAACGCGCCGCTGCCGCGCTTGAAACTCAGGACGTAGTTGCCGTCGGCCGCGTGGCGCACGGCTTCGAGGATCGCACCCGTCGTCAGCGCATCGTCCAGCTTCGCGCCCAGCCGCTGCACGATCTGATCGTTGCCGCCGCGCACGTGGAAGCGCTCGTCGCTTGCGCCGAACACGCGGAACTGTTCGACGCCGGGATCGATGAAGGTGAGGAAGTTCAGCGCCGACTGCCGATCGCAGTCGAGGCCCATCTCGGTCGTATAGGCGACTTCGATCAGGCGGCGCAGCCAGCCCGATGCGCCGTTGCGGTCGAGCCAGTGGGTCATCGATTCGCGATCGAGCGCTTCGGCGCCGCCGCGCGAGGCGTAGGTGATCTGTTCGTCGGGCAGCGTTCCCGCGTCGCGCCGGACCGCTTCGGCGAGCGGGGCGAATTCGCGCAGGATTTCCGTTTCGCCGTAGCGTCGTCCGGCGCAGAACCAGACATCCCCGCAGGCGGCGGTAGGATCCTCGGCGAGATCGTCGAGCAGCAGATCGAGTTCGGCCGCCAGCGCGCGCATGCGCACGTGGCCGCTGTCGATCAGCTCGCCGCCGAGCTCGCACACCTGGCCGTCGGCGAAATGCCCGCGCAGGCTCAGCATGCGCCCGCCGATGCGTTCCTGCGCCTCGTACAGGCGCACGCCGACGCCGGCCTGGCGCAGTCGCCAGGCGCAACTCAGTCCGGCGATGCCGGCACCGACGATGACGACGTCGTCGCGATCGTGCACGCGGCGCGGTTGCGGCGCGCACGCGGCCAGCAGCAAGCCGGCCGAGACGCCCAGTGACTGCTGCAGGAAGCGCCGGCGCGCACCGTCGATGCGACGTTCGTGCTCGCGCGCGATGATCTCGTCGAGCGGTTCGCCGCGCGCACGCGACAGCGCGGCCACGACAGCGCCGCGGCGCAACAGATCGACCAGCCTCGTTCGCGCCACGGCCTTCCCCCATGCAGGTCCGCCGGCCGATTGTCCACGCGCGCTGCAGGAATTGCACGCACCCCGGTGCGGCGCACGCGCGTTGCCGCCGTTGGCGGCGCGATGCGAATCCACCATGCGGCTTGGCGCGAATCGGCGAGCGTAAGCGGCGTGCGCTTTGGCCAACCGACGATGCATGCGGCGGCCTCGCGCGTTCGCTACTCCCGCGCCAGCAGACGCAATCCGCGCGGCGTCAGGCGCTGCTCGATCAGCTCGAAAACACCTTGCACGAGCAAGGCGAGCACGGCGGCGGGAATCGCGCCTTCGAGGATCAAGCCGAGATCGTCGAGGCGGATGCCGGTGATGATCGGCTGGCCGTAGCCGCCGGCGCCGATCAGCGCACCGAGCGTCGCGGTGCCGACATTGATGACCGCGGCCGTCTTGATGCCGGCGAGGATCGAACGCAGCGCCAGCGGCAGTTCGATGCGATACAGGCGCTCGCGCGGCGGCAGACCGAGCGCCGCGGCCGACTCGCGCAGTTCCGGCGCGATGCCGATCAGTCCGGCGTGTGTATTGCGCACGATCGGCAGCAGGCTGTAGAGGAACAGCGCGGCGATCGCGGGCGCGGCGCCGATGCCGAACAACGGAATCATGAAGACGAACATCGCCAGCGACGGCACCGTCTGCAAAATGCCGCTGATCGCGATGACGAGCTGGCCGAGACGACGCCGGCGTGCCGCGAGCACGCCGAGCGGCACCGCCAGCGCGATCGCCAGCGCGAGCGACAGACCGACCAGGACCAGATGCTCGCGCGTGCGCTGCAAAATGCGCGTCCAGCGTCCGGCGTCCGCCGTCGCGTTCTCGGCGATGCCGAGGAAGGCTGCCGCCACGGCGTGCTCCGGGCGGCGCTGCAGTTTCACCTCGGCATTCATCGCGCGCATCGCGGCGACATCGATGCGCCCGGCCAGCGCATCGAAGGTCGCCTGCAGTGCCGGCGTCTCGCGCAGCGCCTGCAAACGGAACAGCAGCACGGCGCGATAGGCCGGAAAGTAATGCCGGTCGTCGCTCAGTACACGCAGGCGGAAGTCGGCGATCTCCGCATCGGTCGTATACAGGTCGACCACGTCGATGGCGCCGTCGGCGAGCGCGCGATAGGCCAGATCGTGATCGATGCCGCGCGGTTGCTGCGGCAGTGCATAACTACGCTGCAGGCCGCGCCAGCCATCGTCGCGGTCGACGAACTCGCTGGAAAGGCCCAGGCGCAGCTGCGGATGCGCGCGCAAGTCGGAAATCGTCGCGATCGCCTCGCGCGCCGCGATGTCTTCGCGCATGCCGAGTGCGTAACTGTCTTCGAAGCCGAGCGGCTCGCTGACGCCGATGCCCTGCTCAGCCAGGGCGGCACGAATCGTCGCCAGATCGGCATCGACCGCGATGCCGGGCAGCAGCTCGCGCACCAGCGTGCCGGTGTATTCCGGATACAGATCGATGCTGCCTTCGGTCAACGCGCGCCAGAGGATACGCGTGCCGCCGAGCGCCTGGCGGTGTTCAATCGATACGCCGTGGCGACCGGCTTCGAGCATGACGATATCGGCCAGCACGATCGACTCGGTGAAATTCTTCGAACCGATGCGCAGCGAACCGGCCTGCGCGCAGACGCTCGCGAGAAGCAGACCGAACAGCACGAGCGCGCGGCAGCCGCTCACCACGCGCCTTCCGGCAGATGCCGCGACGCGCTGATGAAGCGGCTGACGAACGCGTCCGCCGGACGTTCGCGCAAGTCGTCGAGCGTGCCGTCCTGCACCACGCGCCCGTCGCGCAGCAGGATCAGGCGCGGCGCCAGGAAAGCCGCCTCGGCGACGTCGTGCGTCACCAGCACCACGGTCTTGCGGAGCGTGGCGAAGATCGCCGCGAGTTCGTCCTGCAGTTCGTGGCGCACGATGGGATCGAGTGCGCCGAACGGCTCGTCGAGCAGCAGCGCCGGCGGATCGAGCATCAACGCGCGCATCAGCGCGACGCGCTGGCGCTGGCCGCCGGAGAGTTCCGCCGGAAAACGCGCCAAGGCGTCCTGCGGGAAATGCGTCAGCGCCGCCAGTTCCTGCGCGCGCGCATCAATGCGCGTGGCGTTCCAGCCGAGCCAGCGCGGCAGCAGGGCAAGATTGTCGCGCGCGCTCAAATGCGGGAACAAGCCGCCTTCCTGGATCACGTAGCCGATGCGCCGGCGCACCGCGAGCACGTCCTGCGCGCGCAGGCGCGAGCCCTCGACGCGCACTTCACCCGCATCCGGCCATTCGAGGCCGAGCAGCAGGCGCAGCAAGGTCGACTTGCCCGAGCCGCTGCTGCCGATGATCGTGCTGACGGTTCCTGCGGCGAAGCTCAGACTCAGCGCATCGATCGCGGGCCGATCGCCATGGCGCAGCGTGACAGTGTCGAGAGCGAACATGCATCGCCGGCCGGGACGCGCGAGATCGCGCAGCCTCCTTTTAGCGCGCAACGTGGCGCGCGTCGACCGCCCGCCGCGTCGAGCGACTGGGCCGCCCTCGCTGAAAAGATTGAAAGGCTTCTCAAACGCCCGTCGGGCCAACCGTCAATACGGCGTGCCGCCCGCTCGCTGGCGCTTCAACGCGCGCGCATACCATTCGAATTCGGCCAGGAAGCGCGCCAGCGCATCAGGTATCCACGGCGCCTGCGGCGTGCCGTCGTCGGCCAGCGCGCTGCCGATGCGCGGAATCGGAAACAGACTCGGCACGCTGCTCATGCCGAGCTCGGCCAGGGTCATGCGCAGCTGCATCGCCGCACGCACGCCGCCGAACTGGCCGGCCGAATAGCACACGATCGCCGACGGACGCCAGAAATATTCCTCGAGGAAATGGTCGAGCAGGTTCTTCAGCGCCGGCGGCATGCCGTTGTTGTATTCGGCGCTGACGATGACGAAGCCGTCGGCACGGCGATACAGCGTCGCCAGCTGCTCGAACAGGGCCGGCGCCTCGCCCTTCGGATATTCCTTGTACATGCGATCGAGCAGCGGTAACGGCGTTTCCAACGGATCGACCAGCACCGGCTCGTGGCCACGCTCCCGCAGCGTGCGCATCAGCAGGCGCGCGGCCTTGATGCCTTGCCGGTCACGCCGCACCGAGCCGAGCAGGACGGCGACGACGAGTGCATCCTGTGATTCGCTCATGCGATGTTCCTGAGTTGCCTAGCGTCGAAAATCGGGTCTGTCGGTCGCACCCCGCATTGAAACGTGCAGACGTTCCTACCGCAAGCGCACGACGCGTGTCTTGTCTTCATTGACGCGACGTGGCGCCGCATTGTGTACTCGTGGACGCAACGTACCTAGAATGAGTATCCCCTCTGCCGGAAATCGCCATGAAGCTATTGCCTTGTGTTGCCGTCACGGCCCTGCTGCTGTTCCGGCAAGCGCATGCCGACGATGCCTGCAGCGCGTTCAAATGGGACATGAAGCACGAACACACGCTGTTCATGCACGAAGGTCACACGGCGACCGTGGGCAAGGACGACAAGTCTGCGCCGATGCTCGACATGGATCGGCTCTACCTGATCACCCTGGCGCCGCAGAAGACGGTGAAGTTTGCCGCACCGCCGTCGAAGAAGGCACCCGCCGCCAGCGGTTCCGCCGGCCTGGTACATTTCCGCATCGCCAAGGCGGGCCAGTATCGCGTCTCGGCCGATGTACCGCTGTGGATCGACCTCGTCGCCGACGGCAAAGCGATCGCACCGGTCGATTTCAGCAGTGCGCACGAATGCACCGCACCGCGCAAGGTCGTCCTCTACGACTTGCCGGCTTCGCAAGCGTTGACGGTGCAGCTCAGCGGGTCGAGCGAAGCGCAGGCGCATATCACGTTGACGCCGGTGCCGAAGTCGTGAGGCCGTCGCTCGGAGATGACGTCACCTCGTCGGGGTGATCCGCCACTACCCGCTTTCCTCCAGCGTCTTCCTGGGAAGAATCGCGTCGATCTTGGCAGCACCCACAAAAAAAGCCCCGCATCGCTGCGGGGCTTTTTTATTGCTTTGACGGCTTCTTTTGAGAAGTGCGGCCATGGATGGCCGCACCTGCTCTCGCGATCAAGGACGATCGCAAGAATGACTCATTAGAAATCCATACCGCCCATGCCGCCCATGCCACCGCCGCCGCCACCGCCGTGGTTGTGCGCTTCTTCCTTCTTCGGCGCTTCGGCGACCATCGCTTCGGTCGTGATCATCAGGCCGGCGATCGAGGCTGCGTTCTGCAGCGCGGTGCGCGTGACCTTGGTCGGATCGAGGATGCCGAGTTCGACCATGTCGCCGTACTCGCCGGTCGCGGCGTTGTAGCCGAAGTTGCCCTTGCCGTCGGCGACCTTGTTGAGGATCACGGACGGCTCTTCGCCGGCGTTGGCGACGATCTCGCGCAGCGGCGCTTCCATCGCGCGCTTGGCGATCTGGATGCCGTGGTTCTGATCTTCGTTGTCGCCCTTCAGCTTGGCGAGGCCGACCAGTGCGCGGATCAGCGCGACGCCGCCGCCCGGGACCACGCCTTCTTCGACCGCCGCACGCGTGGCGTGCAGGGCGTCTTCGACGCGTGCCTTCTTTTCCTTCATCTCGACTTCGGTCGCCGCACCGACCTTGATCACCGCGACACCGCCGGCGAGCTTGGCCACGCGCTCCTGCAGCTTCTCGCGGTCGTAGTCGGAGGAGGTCTCCTCGATCTGCGCCTTGATCTGCTTGATGCGCGACTGGATGTTGGCGGCCTCACCGGCGCCGTCGATCAGCGTGCTGTTTTCCTTGGTGATGATGATCTTCTTGGCGCGGCCGAGATCCTTCAGCGTCGCCTTCTCCAGTTGCAGGCCGACCTCCTCGGAAATCACCTGGCCACCGGTCAGGATCGCCATGTCTTCCAGCATCGCCTTGCGACGATCGCCGAAGCCCGGCGCCTTCACGGCGGCAACCTTGACGATGCCGCGGATCGTGTTGACGACCAGGGTCGCCAGCGCTTCGCCTTCGACTTCCTCGGCGACGATCAAGAGCGGCTTGCCGGCCTTGGCGACGCCTTCGAGCACGGGCAGCAGCTCGCGCACGTTGGAGATCTTCTTGTCGTACAGGAGGATGTACGGATCTTCCAGCTCGACCTGCTGGCTCTGCTGGTTGTTGATGAAGTACGGCGACAGGTAGCCGCGATCGAACTGCATGCCTTCGACGGTATCGAGCTGGTTGTCCAGGCCCGAACCTTCCTCGACCGTGATCACGCCTTCCTTGCCGACCTTGTCCATCGCTTCGGCGATCAGCTTGCCGATCGCGTCGTCGCCGTTGGCCGAGATCGCGCCGACCTGGGCGATCGACTTGCTGTCCGCGGACGGCTTGCTCAGCTTCTTCAGCTCTTCGACGGCGGCGATGACGGCCTTGTCGATGCCGCGCTTGAGGTCCATCGGGTTCATGCCGGCCGCAACGGCCTTGAGACCTTCGCGGATCAGCGCCTGGGCCAGCACGGTCGCGGTGGTGGTGCCGTCACCGGCGACATCGGAGGTCTTGGAAGCAACTTCCTTGACCATCTGCGCGCCCATGTTCTCGAACGCATCGGCCAGCTCGATCTCCTTGGCGACGGACACGCCGTCCTTGGTGATCGTCGGCGCGCCGAAGCTCTTGTGCAGCACGACGTTGCGGCCCTTCGGGCCGAGGGTGGCCTTGACCGCATTGGCCAGGGTGTTGACGCCGCGCAGCATGCGAGCGCGCGCGTCTTCGGAGAAACGGATTTCTTTGGCAGCCATTGTGGAACTCCGGGATTCGGGATTGGGGATTGGCGATTCGTCAGAAGCAGAAGCAGGATTGGGCGGGGAAGTACGGGTTCGGAGCGACTAAGCTCTTACGAATCCCGAACCTCCATTCCCGAATCCCGGCTCCAATCACTTCTCGACGACCGCGACGATGTCTTCTTCGCGCATGACGAGCAGTTCCTCGCCATCGACCTTGACCTCGGTGCCGCTGTACTTGCCGAACAGCACGATGTCGCCGACCTTGACCGCGATCGGGCGGACCTTGCCGTCTTCGAGGATCTTGCCGGTGCCGGCGGCGACGACTTCGCCCTTGATCGGCTTTTCGGCAGCGGAATCGGGAATGACGATACCGCCGGCCGACTTCGTCTCGGCCTCCAGACGCTTGATGATGACGCGGTCGTGCAACGGGCGAAGCTTCATGGGTGTCTCCATCAACTGGTTGATGTAAAGGGGGTTTTTATAAAGTTGTTAGCACTTGCACTTGCTGAGTGCCAAGTTTAGCGGCGAACGCTCCCCAAAGGAAGCGGTGCACCGGCGTGCCCGACAGATGCAGCCCACAATCGCCCTTTCAAGGCCACCCGATCGAAACAGGCGCGAATTGCCGACATTCGCCCGATCGCCTAGCCTTGCCGCCCCGCCTGCCGGTCAGCCCATGTCCGTCCTGCTCGCTCTGTGCACAGCCCCGAACGATGAAGTCGCCAGCCGACTCGCGCGCAGCCTCGTCGAGGAGCGCCTGGCGGCCTGCGTCAGCCGCATCGCCGGCATGCATTCGACCTATCGCTGGGACGGCGAAATCCGCGACGACGCCGAAGTCCTGCTCTTGATCAAGACCACGCGCGAGCGTTTCGATGCCCTCGCCTATCGCTTGGCTGCCTTGCATCCATATGACGTGCCCGAATTGATGGCGTTCGAGGCAGTCGACGGTCTGGCGCAGTATCTGGGCTGGGTCGCGACGGAGACCCTCACGCAATGAACGTCCTGAAAGCCGCACGGTCCAAGCGCGGTCCTGTGTGGTTCCCTGTTCCCTTGAAGGAGTGTCTGCCGATGCGCAGTGTGTTCGCCGGCCTTGTTGCCCTGTTCGCGTTTGCCGGTGCGGTGCATGCGCAATCGCAGGACGATCTGCTGCCGGTCGAGCAGGCGTTCAAGCTGACCGCGCATCTTGCGCCGGCCGGCAAGGTCGCGGTGCACATCGATATCGCCAAGGACTATTACCTCTATCGAGGGCGCATCAAGGCGAAGACCGCGCAGGCCGGCGTCACGCTCGGCGCGCTCGAGCTGCCGAACGGCATCAAGAAACATGACGAGTTCCAGGGCGACGTCGAGGTCTATCACGACAGCGTCGATATGGCCTTGCCGTACACGCTCGCCGATGTCGTGTCCGCGCGCACGCTGGCCGTCACGATCACCGTGCAGGGCTGCCACGAGGTCGATCCGAAGATCTGCTATCCGCCGCATCCGACCACGCTGACGCTGGACCTACCGACTGCCGCGCCCGCGGCAGCGACTGCGCCGCCTGCGGACGACAGCGACACGACCTCGGGATCCTCCGCGCTCACGCTCAAACTCGGCAACGGCGCGCCGCTGGCCGGCGATGCGTCTGCGCCGCTGCCGCCCGAGCAAGCCTTCGTGTTCGAAGCGATCGCGCAAAGCCCGACCGCGATCCTCGCGCGCTGGACGATGCCGAAGGGGTATTACCTCTATCGCGACAAGAGCGCGGTCACGCTCGCCGATGCAACCGATGTAAGGCTCGGCGCCGCGCAGTGGCCTGCCGGCGTATCCCACAGCGACGAGCACTTCGGCGAGGTGACGGTCTATTTCGACCAAGTCGAACTGCCGCTCGCACTCGCGCGCGAGCATGGCGAAACGCAGACCGTGCGCGTACACGCCGAATACCAGGGCTGCCAGGACAATGGCATCTGCTATCCGGTGATGACGCGCGACGTCGCGATCGAAATGCCGGCCGCGACCGCCGAGCAGCTGGCCAGCGCGAAGGCCGCATTCGTCGCGCCCGTGGCGACGCCGGCGGCCGATGTCAGCGCCGACAACGCTTTGCGCAGCACGCCGCCGGCGCCGGATGGCCCAGGCATCCTCGGTGCGCTGCTGCTCGCGCTGCTTGGCGGCCTCGTGCTGAATCTGATGCCCTGCGTATTGCCGGTACTGTCGCTGAAAGTGCTCGGCCTTGCGCAGAGTGGCGAGAGCGCGCACAAGGCACGCCGGCACGCGCTTTATTACACCGCCGGCGTGTTGGTCGCGTTCGCTGCGATCGGCCTTGCGGTGATCGGCCTGCGGGCTGCCGGCCAGGCGCTCGGCTGGGGTTTCCAGTTGCAGCAGCCGGCGTTCGTCGCGGTGCTGGTCTACATCTTGTTCGCAGTGGGCCTCAGCCTGTCCGGCGTGTTCAACATCGGTGCCGGCCTCGCCGGTGTCGGTCAGGAACTCGGCAACCGCAGCGGACCGGCCGGCGATTTCTTCACCGGCGTGCTCGCGGTCGTCGTCGCAAGTCCCTGCACGGCGCCGTTCATGGGCTCGGCGCTGGCGTATGCATTCGCCTCGTCGTCGTTCGTCGCGTTGCTGATATTTCTCGCACTCGGTGTCGGACTGGCGTTGCCGTTCCTGCTGATCGGTTTCGTACCGGGGCTGGCGACGCGCCTGCCGAAACCCGGCGCGTGGATGGAAACGCTGAAGCAGTTCCTCGCCTTCCCGATGTACCTGACGGCGGTATGGCTGATCTGGGTGCTCGGCAACCAGCGCGGCATCGATGCAGTCGCCTGGGTGCTGATCGGAGCGGTCGTGCTGGCGCTTGGACTGTGGTGGCTGGAACGCACGCGCTACACCGGCGGCGCATTCGCGCGCGCGCTGGCGGTGGTGATGCTGCTCGCCGCCGTAGGGCCGATCGTGCAGGTCGCACGGCTTGCCGTGCCGACCCCAGCGCAGGCAACCGCTGCGCAGCCATGGACGCCGTATTCGGCCGAGCGGCTCGCCGCACTGCGTGCCGAAGGCCGCAGCGTGTTCGTCGACATGGGCGCGGACTGGTGCGTGACCTGCAAGGTCAACGAAAAAGCCGTGCTCGATACTGATGCATTCCACGAACTGCTCGAGCGCAGCGACGCGGTGCTGATGCGCGGCGACTGGACCAACGTCGATCCGGCGATCACTGCCTTCCTGCAGCAGTACAAGGCCGTCGGCGTCCCGCTGTATGTGGTCTTTCGTGCTGGCGAAGCGGGCGCAGGCCACGCGTTGCCGACGGTGTTGACGCAGTCGATCGTCGAAGAGGCACTCGCCCCGACGGGGCATTGATCACGCCGGCGAATCCGCCGGCGTCGGCAGTCAAATGATGCAGGCTTGACTGCCGCAGCTCGGTGCCGCGGGACAAGCCTGCGAAGACGGTCAGATCGTCAGCTGCGATTCGACGTCGAGCACCTTGCGGCGTGCCAGCGCGAGATTCGCACGGTCCTTGATCGGCACGAGGTAGATGAACGGTCCTTCGGCCGACGCGACCGGGCGGATGATGTGGTACTGCTTGCCGAGCGTGATCAGTATGTCCTCGATGCTGTCGTTGAGGTTCAACGCCGTCATCGTCTCTTCATCGTCTTCAACTTCGCATGCACGACCTCGGTGTTGCCGGCGCCGGCCATGTCCAGATCCACGCCGCCGCCTTCCTTGCCGAGCACCAGACCGCCCGGTTGCTCGAGGTCAGGGGGATCAGGCGATCGGCCGGACGCGGCATGCGTTGCACGTCCTCGGCGGCATCAGCGACCAAGCTGAGCTCACCCTCGATCTCGTCGACCAGTCGGAAGTACGCGCTCACATGCGTCGCCAGCGTGCGCAGCATGGTGCGCACGCGTTCGCGATCGAACGGAGCGAGCGCGCCGACGGCCAGCGTGATGCCGCTGAGCTGCGACGGGCGCGGCAACGCAGACGTCTCGGCGGGAGTGGCGCGTGAAGGAAACAAGGCAGGGTCCTCGAGGTTCTTGCTATCGTTGTGTGCTGGATCCGCGCTGGGATCTCGGCTTCGCCGGTGGGGTCATGCGCTGACGCCGCGCGGTGACTCCGACGGCCTGAAGGGCGTCGCGGCGAATCGAACGATCGACCGCGGTGCCGCACTTCCCAGCTATCGCCGACCGTAAGGCAAATCCCAAGCAATGACGTGCTGCCGCCGATGTTCAATCGCTTAAATTTACTAATCGTGACCATTGCGCTGGCCAGCGCGTCGATCGGGCTCCTCGCCAGCCTGTGGCTGCAGCCGGCGACAAACCCGGCAACGACGCAGAAGTCCACACTGGCGGGCATCGGCTCGCCGCGCGCGAATTTTCAGCGGCCGGATCTGCATGGTGCGGCGCGCAAATTGTCCGAGTGGGACGGAAAACTGATCGTGCTGAATTTCTGGGCGAGCTGGTGCGGTCCGTGCCGCGAGGAGATGCCGCTGCTCGAGCGCAGCCAGCAGCACTACGCGGCGAAGGGCCTGCAGATCATCGGCATCGCGGCCGATAGCGAGGCGGCCACGCAGGAATTCCTGAAAAAATCTCCGGTGACCTACCCGATCCTGATCGACGATCCGCAGCGCGGCGACGATCTGTCGAACAACTATGGCAATACACGCAGCGTGCTGCCGTATACGGTGCTGATCGGGCGCGATGGGCACGTCCTCGCGCAGCACTTCGGTGAATTCAGCGAAACGAGTCTGCAACGTTGGCTGGCGCCGCATTTGTAGCTCAATCTCGGCAATTTCCAGTCAAACGTCGTCGAACTGGACACAACGCGCAGGCTCGGCCAGACTACGCGCCCTTTTTCACGCAGCGTGCTCGTGGCGAAGATCCTGGTTTTGCACGGCCCCAATCTCAACCTGCTCGGCTCGCGCGAGCCGGAGGTCTACGGCCGCACGACCCTTGCCGAAATCGACGCGGACCTGACGAGTTCCGCGGCAGCGGCCGGCCATGAACTGGTGGCATTGCAGTCCAACGCCGAGCACGAACTGATCGATCGCGTGCACGCGGCGGCCAAGGACGGCACCGCGTTCATCCTGATCAATCCGGGCGGCTATAGTCATACGAGCGTCGCGCTGCGCGATGCGCTGGCCGCCGTCGCGATACCGTTCATAGAGCTGCATCTGAGCAACGTGCATGCGCGCGAAGGCTTCCGCCGGCATTCGTATTTTTCCGATATCGCGGTCGGCGTCATCACCGGCTTCGGCGCGGACAGCTACCGGCTCGCATTGAACGCGGCCGTACGCCGGCTCGGCGCCTGACCTTTCATCTCGACTTTCAGCCTGGAGTCCGCATGGACCTGCGCAAGATCAAGAAGCTTATCGACCTGCTCGAGGAATCCAATCTCGCGGAACTCGAGATCAAGGAAGGCGAAGAAATCGTGCGCCTGTCGCGCATCCCGAAGGGCATGGTGCAGGCGCTGCCCCAAGCGGCTGCGCTGCCGCAGCAGGTGCGCGTCGACAGTCCGGCGGCAGCAGCCGCTCCGGCAGCCGCGGCGCCGGCCACGGCACCCGGCGCCAAGTCGGTTCCCGATGGCCATGTCGTCACCGCACCGATGGTCGGCACCTTCTACGCATCGGCAACGCCGGAATCGGCGCCGTTCGTGAAAGTCGGCCAGGCGGTCAAGGCCGGCGACACGCTCGGCATCATCGAAGCGATGAAGATGTTCAATCAGATCGAAGCCGACGTCAGCGGCAACGTGCTGGCGATCCTCGTCAACAACGGCCAGCCGGTCGAGTTCGACGAACCGATGTTTGTGGTCGGCTGAAGCGCCGGGATTGGGGATTCGTGACTCGGGATTCGGAAAAGCGGCCCCACGAACGCCTGGACGTGTGGCAAGACGCCATGCTGCTTGTCGAAGCCGTGTACCGGCTGACCGCCGCGTTCCCGGACAGCGAGCGGTTTGATCTGGTCAGCCAGATGCGCCGCGCCGCTGTCAGCATCCCCTTCCAACATCGCGGAAGGTGCTGCACGGCGTTCGACATCGGAATATTTGCGTTTCCTTTCGATCGCACGCGGCTCGCTTGCCGAACTCGACACCCAGGTCCAGATTGCTGCACGCCGCGCATTGGCGACACCATCGACAGAGATCGAGGAACCGTTGCATCGAACCTTCGCCCGACTGAACGCGCTGCTTCTCGCACTGGAAATGCGCCCCATCGGGGCGCGCTATACCGAATCCCCAATCCCCAATCCCCAGTCCCGGCCTCCCCATGCTAGATAAGGTTGTCATCGCCAATCGCGGCGAGATTGCGCTGCGCGTGCTGCGCGCGTGTCACACGCTCGGCATCCGCACGGTCGCAGTGCACTCGACCGTCGACCGCAACCTGAAGCACGTCGGCATGGCCGACGAGTCGGTCTGCATCGGGCCTGCGGCCGCCGCGGACAGTTACCTCAACGTGCCGGCGATCATCGCGGCCGCCGAAGTGACCGACGCGCAGGCGATTCATCCGGGCTACGGCTTTCTTTCCGAGAACGCGGACTTCGCCGAGCGCGTGGAGAAATCCGGCTTCATCTTCATCGGCCCCACACCCGCCGTGATCCGCCTGATGGGCGACAAGGTCGAAGCGATCAAGGCGATGAAGGCCGCCGGCGTGCCGTGCGTGCCGGGCTCCGGCGGTCCACTCGGCGACGATGCGATCGCCAACACCAAGGTTGCGCGCGAAATCGGCTACCCGGTGATCATCAAGGCGGCCGGCGGCGGCGGCGGCCGCGGCATGCGCGTGGTGCACACCGAGGCGCATCTCAACAACGCGATCATGATGACCAAGTCGGAAGCCAAGGCGGCGTTCGGCAACGACCAGGTCTACATGGAGAAGTTTCTCGAAAATCCGCGCCACATCGAGATCCAGGTGCTGGCCGACGGCCAGGGCAACGCGATCCACCTCGGCGAGCGGGACTGCTCGATGCAGCGGCGTCACCAGAAAGTCGTCGAGGAAGCGCCGGCGCCCGGCATCACGCCGCAGCAGCGTGCCGAGATCGGCAAGGTCTGTGTCGAAGCCTGCCTGCGCATCGGCTATCGCGGCGCCGGAACCTTCGAATTCCTGTTCGAGAACGGCCGCTTCTATTTCATCGAGATGAACACGCGCATCCAGGTCGAGCACCCGGTGACCGAACTGATCACCGGCACCGATCTCGTGCGCGAGCAGCTGCTGATCGCGGCCGGCGAAAAACTCTCGCTGCGCCAGGAAGACATCACGTTCAGCGGCCACGCGATCGAGTGCCGCGTCAACGCCGAAGACCCGGATACCTTCATGCCGAGCCCGGGCACGGTGAAACGTTTCGAAGCGCCCGGCGGTCCCGGCGTACGCGTCGATACACATGTCTACGACGGCTATCGCATTCCGCCGAACTACGATTCGATGATCGGCAAGCTGATCGTGCACGGCCGCGACCGCGCCACCGCGATCGCGCGCATGCGCATCGCGCTGTCCGAAATGGTTGTCGAAGGCATCAAGACGAACGTGCCGCTGCAGCAGCGCATCCTCGCCGACGGCGGCTTCCAGGCCGGCGGGCAGAACATCCATTACCTCGAGCGGCGCATTGCCGAGGCGAAGGAAAAAGCGATTCTTGGTTGAGGGCGGCGGCTTTGCCGCCTGCTAGTCGCTCGCTGCGCTTGCTGTAAAAGGGGAAAGAGTAAAGGGGAACAGCACGGCGGCCTCGTTCCAGTATTCTTTTCGCATTTCGCCTTGCTGTTTCGCTTTCCCATTTCCCCTTCACTCTTCCCCCTTCACCACCCCATGTGGCTCGAACTCTCCCTCACCATCCACGCCTCCGACCAGGAGCGCATCGAACTGGCGCTCGAAGAAATCGGTGCGTTGGCCGTGACGCTGCTGGACGCCGATGCCGACACGCCGAACGAGCGCGCGATCCTCGAACCCGGCGTCGGCGAGACGCCGGTGTGGGGCGAGATTTCGCTGTCGGCGCTGTTCGATGCCGACAGCGACCGCGCCGGTCTGGTGCATGTGCTGACCGACCTGCTGCCCGATCTTGCGCCGGAGCGCATCGTCTTTCGTGAAGTCGCCGATCAGGACTGGACGCGTGTCTGGATGGACCAGTTCCAACCGATGCGCTTCGGCCGCCGCCTGTGGATCTATCCGTCGAATATCGAGCCGCCGCAAGGCGATGCCGACACGATCGTCGTGCGCCTCGATCCGGGTCTCGCCTTCGGCACCGGCACGCATCCGACCACGGCGCTGTGCCTGGAATGGCTCGACGGCATCGACCTCGCCGGCAAGCAGGTGATCGACTACGGCTGCGGTTCCGGCGTGCTCGCGATCGCCGCGCTGAAACTCGGCGCCGCGCACGTGATCGGCATCGACAACGATCCGCAAGCGCTGGCGTCGAGCCACGACAACGCCGGACGCAACGGCATCACCGAGCGTCTCGATCTGTACGCGCCGGAAGACTTCCACGCCGTGATGGCCGACGTTCTGGTCGCGAATATTCTCGCCGGTCCGCTCACGCAGCTGGCACCGCACTTCGCCGCCTGCGTGAAGCCCGGCGCGCCGCTCGCGCTGTCCGGCATCCTGCAGGACCAGGCGGCGGAGCTGGTGCAGCGTTACGGCGAGTGGTTCGTCGACCTCGTCGTCGCGACCTCCGAAGACTGGGTGCGCATCAGCGGAACGCGTCGCCGCTGAGGGAAAGCCATCGCGATTCGCGCGTCACGTCTCGCCGCGCAACACCTGCCGCACCTACAATCGGCGCATGTTCACGCAATGCCCCGACTGCCTGACCGTATTCAAGCTCGGCGGCGCCGATCTCGGTGCGGCGCACGGCAATGTGCGCTGCGGCCACTGCTCGGCGATGTTCGACGCACTGCGCACATTGAGCGAGCAGTTGCCGCCCGAACCGATCGAGCGGCTCGAGGTGCATCAGATCCAGCTCGCGCCGCCGCAACTCGATCTGCCGGTATTCCGTCCGAGTCCGGCGCAGACCTCGCTGTTCGCCGAGGCAGCCGACCGCGCGCGCACACCGGAACGCTCTTCGCTGCCCGCTTTCGCCGCCGCGCGCCGCCGCGCGCGCGCGCCGCGCAACGGTCGCTGGCTGGCCGGCAGCGCGTTGCTGCTGCTGGTACTGCTCGGCCAGATCGCGTGGGCCGATCGCGCCAGCTGGATCGACGAGGCGCGCGCGCGCGCGCTGCTCGAACCGATCTGCGCGAAGCTCGGCTGCCATCTGCCGCTGCGCCACGATTCCGGTACGCTCGCCTTGCTCTCGCGCGACATCCGCCCGCATCCCTCGGTGCCCGGCGCGCTGATCATCTCGGCAACGCTGCGCAACGACGCCGCGTTCGCGCAGCCGTATCCGACGGTCGAGATCGCGCTGTCCGATCTCGACGAGAACCGTGTCGCGATGCGTCGCTTCCAGCCGCGCGAATACCTCAGCGATACGCGCGTGATCGCGACGGGACTCGCGGCCGGCGCCAGCACCGCGCTGGTGTTCGAAGTGGCCGACCCGGGACGCAACGCCGTCGCGTTCGAATTCAAGTTCGAGTGACGCTGGGACAGCGCGCGCTGCGCTCTCTCTCTTCTCAGCGACTGCATGAACTGGAGCGCGCAAGTAGCGATAGACGAAGGCATCGCAGCGCCAGCATCTGCATCGTTCGAACATTTTCACGATTTCGGGACTTACCAAGGCACGATCTCGGCGCTAATATCCCTTCCCCGTGTGCATCCCGACATGCACATCGGCCCGCTCGAGGAAGCGCGTTAATCCAAGGGGCCCTGCCGCTGTGAATGCCGTAAGTCTGTCGCGCGCCGAAGGTGTGCACGATTCCCTGTTGCAACCGGCGCTGCGCGAGTGTGTCGCGCGCGCCGTGCGTCGCTATCTGGCCGATGTGGAGTCCGAACCCGGCGAGGGGCTGCACGCGCTCGTGATGTGCGAGGTCGAGTCGCCGCTGCTGCGCGAGGTGATGGCGTGGTACGGCGGCAACCAGAGCAAGGCCGCGGCCGCGCTCGGCATCAATCGCGCGACCTTGCGCAAGAAGCTGCAGCAATACGGCCTCGCCGACTGAACATCCGGCGCCGGCACCGCTATACTTCGTTGCTTTCCGCGGCCCGTGTGAACCCATGTTCGACGACACTCTCGCTCCGGTGCGGCGCGCGCTGCTCAGCGTGTCCGACAAGGCTGGCCTGATCGACCTCGCGCGCGGCCTCGACTCGCTCGGCGTCGCTCTGCTGTCGACCGGCGGCACCGCCAAAGCGCTGCGTGCGGCCGGCCTGCCGGTCACCGACGTGAGTTCGCTCACCGGCTTTCCGGAGATCATGGACGGCCGCGTCAAGACCCTGCATCCGCGCGTGCACGGCGGCCTGCTTGGCCGGCGCGGCGTCGATGACGCCGTGATGGACCAGCATGGCATTGCACCGATCGACCTGCTCGTCGTCAATTTGTATCCGTTCGAGGACGTCACCGCATCGCCGGACTGCACGTTCGCCGATGCGATCGAGAACATCGATATCGGCGGCCCGGCCATGCTGCGCGCGGCGGCCAAGAATCACGAACATGTCGCCGTCGCGATCGATCCTGCCGACTATGCCGAGGTGCTCGAAGCGCTCTCGCACGGCGGCACCTCGCTCGCCCTGCGCCGCCGCCTCGCCGCAAAAACCTATGCGCACACGGCGCGCTACGACGGCATCGTCGCGAACTGGCTCGGCACGCGTGCCGACGCGGAAAAGCCCGAAGCCTTCGCACCGAGCCTGCTGCTCGCGTTCGAACGCAAGCAGACGCTGCGCTACGGCGAGAACCCGCACCAGGGGGCCGCGCTGTACGTCGAGCGCAATGTTCCAGCCGGTACCGTCGCGGAGGCACGCGTGCTCGCCGGCAAGGAACTTTCCTACAACAACATCGCCGACGCCGACGCCGCGCTCGAATGCGTCAAGGCGTTCCGCAAGACGCCGGCCTGCGTGATCGTCAAGCACGCCAACCCGTGCGGCGTCGCGCTCGGCGCGAACGTGCTCGAAGCCTACGAGCGCGCCTACGCCTGTGATCCGGTCTCGGCGTTCGGCGGCATCGTCGCGTTCAATCGGCCGCTCGACGGCGCGACCGCGCACGAGATCATTGCGCGGCAGTTCGTCGAGGTCGTCGTCGCACCGGATTTCGATGCCGATGCGATCGCCGCGCTCGCCGCGAAACCCAACGTGCGCGTACTCGCCACCGGCGAATGGGAAGAACAGGCGCCGCCGGCATTCGACTTCAAACGCATCTCCGGCGGCTTGCTCGTGCAGGATGCCGATCGCGACACCCTGCTGCTGAGCGATCTCAAGGTCGTCTCCAAGCGCGTACCCAATGCGACCGAGCTGCACGACCTGCTGTTCGCCTGGCATGTTGCGATGTACGTGAAGTCCAATGCGATCGTCTACGCGCGCGAAAGCCGCACGATCGGCATCGGAGCCGGCCAGATGAGCCGCGTGATCAGTGCGAAGATCGCCGCGATCAAGGCCGCCGAAGCGAAGCTCGACGTGCATGGCAGCGTGATGGCGTCGGATGCGTTCTTTCCGTTCCGCGACGGCATCGACGCCGCCGCCGAAGCCGGCATCCGCGCCGTGATCCAGCCCGGCGGCTCGATGCGCGATGCCGAAGTCATCGCCGCGGCCGACGAGCACGGCATGGCGATGGTGTTCACCGGCGTGCGGCACTTCAGGCATTGAAGCGGGGATTGAGGATTGGGGATTCGGAAAAGCGGCACCCGAATCCCGCCACACCCCCTACCGGCACAACGAACGCGCTTTACCGAATCCCCAATCCCCAATCCTGAATCCCGGCTCTCCCATGAAAGTTCTCGTCATCGGTTCCGGCGGCCGCGAGCATGCGCTGGCGTGGAAGCTGAAGCAGTCGGCTGCGGTCAGCGAAGTGGTCGTCGCACCCGGCAACGCGGGTACGGCGCGCGAAGCCGGCGTGCGCAACGCCGACATCGCCGTGACCGACATCGACGGCCTGCTGACGCTGGCGATCGACGAAGACATCGCCTTGACCGTGGTGGGTCCGGAGGCCGCGCTCGCCGCGGGCGTCGTCGACCGTTTCCGTGCGGCAGGTCTGCGCTGTTTCGGCGCGACGCGGATCGCCGCGCAGCTGGAAAGCTCGAAGGCGTTCGCCAAGGATTTCCTCGCGCGCCACAACATCCCGACGGCGCACTATGCCGTGTTCACCGAGTTGGACGCCGCGCTCGCGCATGTGCGCGAGCACGGCGCGCCGATCGTGATCAAAGCCGACGGCCTCGCAGCCGGCAAGGGCGTGGTCGTCGCGCTGACGCTGGCCGATGCAGAGCAGGCGCTGCGCGACATGCTCGGCGCGCATGCGTTCGGCGCTGCGTCCGCGCGCGTGGTCATCGAGGAATTCCTCGAGGGCGAGGAAGCCAGCTACATCGTGATGAGCGACGGCCGCCACGTGTTGCCGCTGGCGACCAGCCAGGATCACAAGCGGCGCGACGAGGGCGACCTCGGTCCGAACACCGGCGGCATGGGTGCGTATTCACCGGCCCCGGTCGTCACACCGGCGGTCGAACAGCGCATCCTCGACGAAGTGATCCAACCGACCATCGCCGGCATGGCGGCCGAAGGCGCGCCGTTCAGTGGATTCCTGTATGCGGGTCTGATGATCGACACGAGCGGCGCGCCCAAGGTGATCGAATTCAACGCGCGCCTCGGCGATCCGGAAACGCAGCCGATCCTGCTGCGCCTGCAATCCGATCTGGCCGAGCTGATCGAGGCTGCGCTGGACGGCCGTCTGGACGAAACCACGGTGGCATGGGATGCGCGTCCGGCACTCGGCGTCGTCGTCGCCGCCGCAGGCTATCCGGGCAAGGTGCGCAGCGGCGACGTGATCGAGGGCCTCGATGCGGCGGCTGCCGTCGATGCGGAGGTGTTCCATGCCGGCACGCGCTTGGACGACAGCGGCAGCGTCGTCACTGCCGGCGGTCGTGTGCTGGCTGTCTGCGCGCTCGGCGAAGACATCGCGGCGGCGCGTGAACGCGCCTATGCGGTCGCTCGCGCGATCCATTTCGACGGCGCGTTCTATCGGCGCGACATCGGCCACCGCGCACTGCGACGAGACTGACGCGCGCCGGCCGCGACCGCGCGGTTCGGCGACTCTACGCGGGATCGCCGCGTTTTATTTCTTCGCGGGAGCCGCAGTGCCGGGTGCGGCAGCGAGAGGCGCCGGACGGCGCGGATTGAACACGTCGGCATCGGCCGGCCACGGACGATCGGGCAGTTTGTGCGCCTGGAACTGCTGCATGAAGGCCTTGTACGGCGCGACGCCGCGGATGCCTTCATCGCGCATGATCACGAACATCGTTCCCTGCTGGGTCTTCACCGCATCGTCCCAGCGTCCGTTCGCCGCCAGCGCGAGCGCGTATGCCTCGCTGACCGGCGCCACCGGCGCGGACAGATAGAGGTTGCCGCCGTAGTCGAGCGCCATGCGCTTTTCGTCGGCACCCACGGCCGGGCACGTGCTGGCGGTGCGTACGAACAGCTGCAGCAGGTAGCCGCTGTTGGAATCCTTTTTCAAAGCGCTGTTGACTTCCTGCAACGCTTCTCGGCAACGGCCTGCGACGAATTGCGCGGCGATCAGGCGCGTCCACGCTTCCTCGCTCTTAACGCCTGCCTGGGTCAGCGCGCGGAACTGTGCGATGGCGTCGTCGAGGCGATTCAGGCGCACGAACAGCACGCCGAGCGCGATGCGTGCGCTCGCGTTCTTCGGCTGCAGCTGGACCGCTTGTTCATACGATCGCTGTGCGCCGCCATCGTCATTGCGCATTTCCTGTGCGAGTCCGAGCACGACATAGGCGCGCGCATCCTTCGGGTCGAGCGTGAGCGCCTGCTTCGCACGGGTCTCCGCGGCAGGCAGATTGCCCGCTTCGGCTTCCACACGCGCGTACAGCACGATCAAGGACACGGTATTGGGGGATGCCTGCAGCGCTTGATCGAGGCGCTTGCGCGCTTCGTCGTACTTGTGCGCCAGCATCAACGAGCGCGTTTCGCCGATCGCGCGCTCGACCGGATCGGCCGGTGTGTTGGGTGCCTGTGCGGCCGCTGCCGCCGGGACGGCCGGCGCGGTCAGCGTCGCCTGGGTCGGATCGAGATTGCCGATCAGTCCATGTCCGACCGGATCGTAGAGCGCCGGTGCGTTGGGCCCGGCCTTCGCGCGCGCCTCCGCTGCCGCCTTCGCGTCGCCGGAAGCGGTATACGCGTCGGCGAGCGACGCATACAGACGATTCGCATCCGGTGCCAGCTGCAGGGCCCGCTTCAACTGCGTGATCGCGTCCGCATAGCGCTTCTGCCGCAACGCGATATCGCCGAGCATCGCGAGCGGAACGCTTTGCTCCGGATGCTGGCTCGAATAACTCTCCAGCACCTGGCGCGCGCCATCCAGATTGCCCGCGGCCATGCGCTGACTCGCGATCGCGGTGCGGATCGGCAGATAGTCCGGATCGATCACCAGCGCGCGCTCGAAATACCCTTTCGCTACGGCATCCTGCTTCTGCATGACCGCGACCATGCCGCGCAGGTAGACCCAGCGACCGTCGTGCGGCGCCAGTGCGGCAGCATCGTCTAGCGCGATGTCGGCCGCCTCGTGGAATCCGTTGCGCGCGTACGCCGTACCGAGCAAGGCATAGGTTTCCGCGAGCGCATCGCCGCTCTGCGCGTCGCGGGCCTTTTCGAAACTCGTACGGATCTTGCGCAGCTCGTCGGCGCGCGCGGGGGCGAGCTTGGACAAGTCCGGCGTCGGCACCGCTTTCACCGCGGCATCGGCGCGCAGCGTGCCGGGCGCCGCGGCGATCAGCAGAACGATCAGGGCTGGCGCAAGGAATGGACGTATCGGCATGGGTCGTCGTACCGCGCGTGCGGCTGGCTGAGGGCAAGCTGCGTAGTCTAACCGTCTAACCGCTCGCCTGCGCAGCCGCTGCGACCCGCTGGCGCCGCCGAAGTTCGCCGCGCCGGCGCATCGCCAAGCGCGCGCGCCTCCTGCTAGATTGCATTCAGTTCAGGGGAGTCGTTCATGTCCAGCTCCGGCCAGTTCAAGCTGCTCGCGACGCGCCGCTTCGCGCCGTTCTTCGCGACGCAGGCGCTCGGCGCGTTCAACGACAATGCATTCCGCCAGGGCATGATCGTGCTGATCGGCTTCCACCTCGGCCTGTCGATCGAGGCGGCGAGCACCTACGCGATGATCGCGCCGGCAATCTTCATCCTGCCGTTCTTCCTGTTCAGCGCCAGCGCCGGGCAGATCGCCGAGAAGTTCGAAAAAACGCGTCTGATCCGCTACGTCAAGCTGTTCGAGATCGCCGCGATGCTGCTCGCGGTGTACGCGTTCCATGCGCACCAGGTTGCGTTGCTGTTCGTCGTGCTGTTCCTGATGGGTCTGCACTCGACGGTGTTCGGTCCGATCAAATACGCGATCCTGCCGCAAGCGCTGCAGCCCGACGAACTGGTCGGCGGCAACGGCCTGGTCGAGATGGGAACCTCGATCGCCGTTCTGCTCGGCATGATGGCCGGCGGCACGCTGATGGCGCTCGGCGACTACGGTGCAACCGCCGCGTCCATCCTGGTGGTCGCCGTCGCGTTGGCCGGCTATCTGGCCAGTCGCTCGATTCCGGCAGCGCCGGCGACCGCGCCCGACCTCAAATTCAATTTCAATGCGGCTGCCGAGACGGTGCGCGTGATGCGTTACGTCGCGCGCAACCGCACGATCTTCAACGCAGTCCTCGGCATCTCCTGGTTCTGGTTCTTCGGCACCGTGTTCACCGCGCAGCTGCCGGGCTATACACAGGTATTCCTCGGCGGCGGCGAGTCGGTGCTGAACCTGACCCTGGCCTTGTTCTCGATCGGCGTCGGCGTCGGGTCGCTGCTGTGCGAGCGCTTGTCCGGCCACAAGGTCGAGATCGGCCTGGTGCCGTTCGGCTCGATCGGCATGAGCGTGTTCGCGCTCGATCTGTATTTCGCGCGCCCGCTCGCGTCGACCCTGCACGGCTTCGGCATGGGCGGCTTTCTGACCGCGGCGGGCAACTGGCGCATCGTGATGGACCTGACCCTGATCGGGCTGTTCGCCGGTCTCTACATCGTGCCGCTGTTCGCGCTCGTGCAAAGCCGCACGGAGCGCAGCGAATTGTCGCGCGTGATCGCCGGCAACAACATCCTCAACGCGCTGTTCATGGTGCTCGCTGCCGGTCTCGGCCTCGGCCTCACTGCGCTCGGTTTCTCGATTCCGAAGATTTTTCTGACCGTGGCGATCCTCAACGCGCTCGTCGCGATCTACATCTACACGCTGGTGCCCGAATTCCTGATGCGTTTCCTCAGCTGGATCCTGGTCAAGACGCTGTACCGCATCGATACCGAGGGGCTGGAGAAAATCCCCGACGAAGGCCCTGCCCTGCTCGTCTGCAACCATGTGAGTTTCATGGACCCGCTGATCGTCATGGGCGTCGTGCGCCGGCCGATCCGCTTCGTCATGTACCACAAGATCTACAACATCCCGCTGTTGAACTTCATCTTCCGCACCGCGAGGACCATCCCGATCGCCGGGCGCAAGGAGAACGCCGCCTTGCTCGATGCCGCGTTCGACGAGGTCGACAGCGCACTCGCGCAAGGCGAACTCGTGTGCATCTTTCCGGAAGGCGGTCTCACGCGCGACGGCGAAATCGCGCCTTTCCGGCCGGGCGTCGAAAAGATCATCGCGCGCCGGCCGGTGCTGGTGATTCCGTTGGCCGTGCGCGGCTTGTGGGGATCGGTGTTCAGCCGGCGCGATTCCGCGCTCGGCCGCTCGCGCCTGCCGCGGCGTTTCTGGTCGCGCATCGCGGTCGCCGTCGGCGCGCCGGTGCCGGCCGAGCAGGCCGACGTCGAACTGCTGGAACAGCGCGTGCGTGAGCTACGCGGAGCCTGGGCATGACGCGTGTGCTGCTGCTCAGTGTCTCCGCCGGCGCCGGTCACGTGCGTGCCGCCGAAGCACTGCGCGCCGCCGCGCAGTCGCGTCCCGCTGTCGAAGCGTTGCATCTGGATGTGATGGACCATGTCGCGCCCGCGTTCCGCGTGCTCTACACCGACTTGTACCTGAAGATCGTCGAGCATCAGCCCGCTGTCTGGGCCGCGCTGTACCGGATCATGGATCGCACGCCGCCGAGTACGCCGCTCGCGCGCCTGCGCCGCGCGATCGAGCGATTGAACACGCGCGCACTGCGCAAAGCGATCGCCGACTTCGCGCCGGACGTAGTGGTCTGCACGCATTTCCTTCCGGCCGAATTGCTGATGCGCGAACGCAGCCGCGCGCGCTTCGGCGCACCGGTCTTCGTCGTCGTCACCGATTTCGATCTGCATGGCATGTGGGTCGTGCCGGACATGGCCGGCTATTTCGCCGCGAACGACGAAGTCGCGTACCGCATGCAGGCGCGCGGCATCGACGCCGCAAAAACGCATGTGAGCGGTATTCCGATCATGCCCGCGTTTGCAGCGCGGCTCAACCGCGCAGCCTGCGCAACGGAATTCGGCCTTGATGCGCAGCGCAGGACGATCCTGCTGATGGGCGGCGGTGCCGGCCTCGGCGGGCTCGACGAGGTTGCCGAACGTCTGCTCGCCACGGCTGCGGATTTCCAGCTCGTCGCACTGGCCGGTCGCAACGCAAAAATGCTCGAACGACTGCACGCGCTCGCCGCGCGCCATCCGCGGCGCCTGTTCGCACAGGGATTCACCGACAAGGTCGAGCGTCTGATGACGGCCTGCGACCTCGTCATCACCAAGCCGGGTGGATTGACGACATCGGAATGTCTGGCGCTCGGTCGTCCAATGATCGTACACGCGCCGATCCCGGGACAGGAGGAGCGCAATTGCGACCATCTGCTCGAACAAGGGGCTGCGCTGAAAGCAGTCGATGCGACCGCGCTCGACTACCGCGTGCGGGCACTGTTGGCCGAGCCGCAGCGGCTCGAATCGCTCGCCGCGCGTGCGCGTGCGCTCGGACGTCCGCAGGCGGCGCGCGATGTCCTCGACATCGTGCTCGCCTGAACGCTCAGGCCGCCCAGCCCGCCAATACCAGCAGCGCGATGACCGCCAGCCACGTCACCAGGATGCGCTTCAGCACGGTGCGCGCATCGGCGAGCTCGACCAGCGGATCGTTGAGTTCGCTCGCGTAGCCGTCGCCGGCGATCACGTCGGCATCGATGCCGGCACGCGCCAATGCGCCGAGGAAGCCGAGGTCGAGCGCGAAATAGCCTTTGCCATGCGCGCCGTGATAGTCGCGCCAGGTCATCATGACCGCGTCGAATTCGGACACCAGGGCGAGCGTCAATGCCATCAGGTGCGCCGGCGCCCAGTCGAGGATCAGCGCCGCACGCTCGAGCGGCGGGCGTTGCTGTGCGTTCGTCTCGTCGATGAACGCAGGATGCCGCGCGAGCAGTTGCACGACGCGATAGCCGAGCGCTCCGGCAGGACCGAGGATGACGAACCAGAACAGACCGCCGAACCAGCGCGACAAGGCGGACAGGAAGGTCGCCTCGACCAGGGCCGAGGATTCCAACGGCAGTTCCTGCATCGCCGGTTCCGGACGCAGCATCTGTGCGGCCGCATGGCGACGGTCGCTGTCCGGCGCCTTCAGCACGGCGTCGATATCGGCTTCCAGATCGCGCGGACCCCAGCAGTAGAACAGCACGGCGACGCCGAACGCGAACGCCGGCAGCCCGAACAGCACCTGCGCCAGTGCGCCCTGGATCAGCAAGCAGACGACGACGAGGATCAGCGGCAGCAGCAGCACCATCGCGGCCGAACCTTCCGCAGCGCCGCCGCCCCAGCGAGCCAGCCAGAATTTCAGCCAGGAAAAATCGCGCAGGCGCGCAAGGTCCGGCAGCGTCTGCACGCCGACGAGCACCAGAAGGACAGCCAGCAGGGTCTGTGCCATGGAAACGAAACGTCCGGTCGCGCCGCGATCACTTGCGGCATTCTAGCCGACGCGATGCGCCGCCGCCGAGCTCAGGCGGACGGTCGCGACCAGGGCTCGTCGGACAGCAGTGCAGTCAGCTCCAGCCCGGCCGTCTGGCGCAGCCAGTGCGCGATCAGCTCGTGCGAAACCGAGACGCGCGGCGGCAGCACGATGCTGCGGTCGTCGAGGCCGCCGATGAGGTCGTCGACGCTGAACCAGCGCGCATCGCTGAGCTCGCGGCCGATGCTGATCGCAGGCGTCGTCGCCTTCGCGGTGAAACCGAGCATCAGCGAGGACGGAAACGGCCACGGCTGCGACGAGTAGTACTCGCATTCGCCGACGCGCACCCCGGCCTCCTCGAATACCTCGCGGCGCACGGCATCCTCGAGCGACTCGCCCGGTTCGACGAAACCGGCCAGGGTCGAGTAGCGCCCCTCGGGCCAGTTCGCCTGGCGCCCGAGCAGGCATTGCTCGCGCCAGCTGACGATCACGATCATGGCCGGATCCACGCGCGGAAAGTGCTCGGTGGCGCACTGCGGATCCGTGCACTTCGCGCGATGGCCCATCGCATGCCATTCCACGCGCATTCCGCATACGCCGCAAAAGCGCGTGCGCGCGTGCCAGTGCGCCAACGCACGCGCTGTCGCGAAGAGGCCCGCCTGAAACGGATGCAGGCGCGTACCGGCGCTGCGCAGGTCGATGAAATCGCCGCCAACCGCTTGCGCGATGCGCGCGATCAGCGCCTCCTCGAGACTGATGAAGAACAGCGGACCGATATCGTCGCTGCCGAGATAGGTCGGCGACGGCTCCGCGACGAATGCGCGCAGCTCGTCGGCGCCGAGCAGATGCAGGGCATCCACACCGGACTGTATGAGCGCGCGGCCATCGTCTGCGAGCAGCACATGGCGCGCCTTCGGATCGGCGCGCTGCGCGGCGGCCCATTCGGCGTCATCGCGCAGTTCGGCGTTGCGTTCGAGGGTACTGCCGGCGAAAACGTTCGTGCGCTGGCTCACGCGCATCGGCCGCGCTGGTCAGACCGAGAACGAGGAACCGCAACCACAGGTCGTCCTTGCGTGCTGATTGCGGATGACGAATTGCGCGCCGGTCAGCGACTCGGAGTAGTCGATCTCGGCACCGGTGAGATATTGCAGGCTGAGCGGATCGACCAGCAGGGTCACGCCGTCGCGATCGACCGCGAAATCGTCCTCCGCGCGCGCCTCGTCGAAGGTGAAGCCGTACTGGAAGCCCGAGCAGCCGCCGCCGCTGATGTAGACACGCAGCTTCAACTCCGGATTGCCTTCTTCGGCGATCAGTTCGCGCACCTTGCCCGCAGCCGCATGCGTGAAGACGAGCGGCGCCGCATCGGTATCCAGATAACTCGGCGTGATCGTTTCGTTCATAGCGTCGTCGAACATGCGCAGCCAAAGCGCGGATATCGTGCCTGCGCGCGTTGTTTTCAAGCCTCGGCAGTGGCGGCCTTGGTCAGGTCAGGCTCCGCTTCCGGCGCTGCGAGGCGGCGCGGCGGCTCGTTCTGGTAGAGCATCTTGCCATTGATCTGTGCGCCGGCGGCCATCTCCAGCACCTTGTAGTGCACATTGCCTTCGATACGCGCGTTGCCGGCCAGCTCGAGGCGCTCGCCGACGAAGATGTCGCCCTGCACGGTGCCGTTGACGACCGCATTGGACACACGAATCTCGCCGTTGACGCGGCCCTTGTCGCTCAAGGTCAGGACCGAGTCGGCGCCGTCGGCCGAGATCGAGCCGTCGATCATGCCTTCCAGATGCAGGCCGCCGCTGAAGTGGACGTCGCCGTGAATACGCGTTCCCTCCGCGATCAGAGTGCTGATCGCCGCGACCGCCACTTTGCCGTTGCGCTTGTCATTGCCGAACATCGTCGCCCTCCTCGCCCTTGACCGCGTCCTTCCAGGCGAACTCCTGATCGGCTCTGCCGCCGTCGCCTTCGGCGTGCACGATCACCCGATTCGCCGAGAAACCCGGCGGGAGCATGATGGTACCGCTCACTTGTTGAAAATACTTGAAGCCGTACTCGATTCCGGCATCGTTCTGACCCTGGCTGAGTGCCGTCCAGTCCAGCGTCGTCAGCTTGCCGGCCTGTACGCCCTCGACCGAGACGGTCACATGTCCCTTGACGTCCTGACCACGCTTGAAGTTCTGTGTCAGGGTGACGACGAAATTCCACGCCTGCGACTCCTTCACCGGCTTCAGCGTCAGCATGTGCACGGCCAGGCCCTCGCGGCGTGCGCCGCCGACCAGGCGGCCATAGAACGCGAGGTCGGCACGCAGCGCGTCGATCTCCTCGTCGCGCTCGCGCATCCTCTGCTGGACGTCGACGAGCGCCGCCTTGGCGACCTGCTCGGAACGCTCGAGCACGGCGACGCGCGCCATCAGCGCCTGCTTCTCCTGCTCGGCGGCGGCAAGCTGCTTCCTGGCGTCGCCGCCAGGCACCGCCGAGACCAGGGCGCTGGCGATCGCAGCGGCCATCAACAGACTGGCGATCCAGGCGAGCGCGAGCAACAGCCAGCCGCGGCGCGCGCGCGCAGGATCGTGCGGTCGGATGACCAGCGGCGGTACGATCTTCTGCATTCGGGCTGGACATGCGCGTGACGGACGAGGTCGAGGCTTATAGTCGCGCCGGCAGGACCGGTCAAGGCGAGCTGCCATCGTGCGGCGCCGCACTATACTCATCGCGACCTGCGGGAGCTTGCCGATGCTGTGGTTGAAAGCGTTCCATGTGATCTTCGTCGTGACCTGGTTCGCAGGCCTGTTCTATCTGCCGCGACTGTTCGTCTATCACGCGGAGGCGGCTGAACCGGTCGTGCGCGAACGACTGAAGATCATGCAGCGGCGCCTGCTGATGATCACGCATATCGGAGGCGCGCTTGCGATCCTGTTCGGACTGCTCACGCTGGGTGCTTTCGCGCATGCGAGCGTCGGCTACATGCAGCAAGGCTGGCTGCACGCCAAGCTCGCTCTGGTCGTGCTACTGATCGCCTATCACGCGATGCTGGTGAAGCTGGTGCGCGAGTTCGCGCGCGACGGCAATCACCGATCCAGCCGCTGGCTGCGCCTGTTCAACGAAGTACCGGCGCTGCTGCTCGTCGCGATCGTAATTCTGGTGGTGGTCAAGCCTTAACCGCGCCACGGCCGCCGCGAGCAGGCGCACTGGTATAGTCGACGCCGACACGGGGAAAAACGAATGCTGGCACGCGATTTCGACCTGCATCGGCCGGAGCGGATGCGTCTGCTGGAGGCGCAGTTGCCGCAGCGTGTCGCGCAGCTGTGCCGGCGCGGCGAACGCTTGCAGGCCGATCGTTGGGACATCAATACACTGGCGCTGCTGGTCGCCGACGCCGCGTTCCTCGCCGCCTCTTGCCGCGATCTGGAAGCGACCGCGCTCGCCGATGACCTCGATGCGCTGCACGCGGCCGCGGCCCCGTTGCTGGAACCTCCGCAACTGCCGCGGCCGGAGCAGACCGTGCAGATCGCGCAGCTGATCGCCACCCTGGCGAAGCGACCGCCACGCAACGCGTTCATCGACAGCGGCACGGCCGCCAGCGTCGTCGTCGCCGGCGACACGCACGACCACGGGTTTCCGCTGCTGGTGGTGCCGCCCGCGGACTACTGGACACGCTTCGGCGTCCCCGTGGTACGCCCGCCGCTTCCCGTGGACGAGCAGGTCGTGGCGGTTGCGCCGGTGATCGCCGTCGGTGAACGCATCGTGGCCGCCGCACCGCCGGCGATGCCCGCCGCGCCGGTAGCCACCGCAGCCACCGCGGCACAACGTGTTCATCTGCTCAGCGATGGCAATCCGTTCGCGCTCGACATCGAAGCGGGCCTGCAGGCGCGCGGCTATGTCACGACGCGCTTCGACGACAGCAGCGAACTCGTCGCTGCGCTGGCCGCGTCACCGCCTGCCCTGGTACTGGTGGATGCGCCGTTCGCCGCCGCCATCGACGACATCGGCGCGCGGCTGAAGCGCGTGCGCAAGGAACTCGACCATTCCGTCTGGCTGGTCGCGTTGAGCGGCCCGGCCGATGTCGCCATGCGTCTGCACGCCGTGCGCGTCGGTTGCGATGCGTTGATCGAGATGCCGACCAGCGCCGATCGCGTCATCACCCGCATCACTGATTTGACCGAAGCGGCACACGGCGACCCGTATCGCATCATGATCATCGAAGATGATCGTACGCAGACCGTGTTCGCCGAATCGATTCTGCGCAAGGCCGGCATGCATACGCTCGCCGCCACCGACGCGCTGGAAGCGCTCGACGCACTCGAAGGCTTCAATCCGGACCTGATCCTGATGGATCTGTACATGCCCGGCTGCGACGGCATCGACCTCACCGCATTGATTCGCCAGCGCGAGGCATTCGTGGCGACGCCGATCGTATTTCTTTCCGGCGAGCACAATGCGGACAAGCATTTCGAAGCGCTCGATGCGGGCGGCGACGACTTTCTGTCCAAGCCGGTTCGCCCGAAGCACTTGATCTCCGCGGTCACCAATCGCGTGCGGCGCACGCGCCAGCAGCGCCGCCGCGGCGAGGCGCCGGCGAAGCCGGCAGCTGGCTCCGCGCTGGCTGCACGCACCGATCTGCTGCAGCGCGTGTCCGATTGCCTGGCCATGGAAGACGCGCGCAGCCGCGCCGGCGGTTTGCTCGTCTTCGCTCTGGAAGATGCCTCAGGACAGCTCGCACGGCTGGATGCTGCGGCGCTGGCCGCAATGACCGACGAAACCGGCGCCTTCCTGATCGCGCATGCCGGCACGCGCGATCTGGTGGCGGCCGATGGCGAGGGCCGCTTCCTGGTCTTTAATCCCGACTGCGATGCGAACCTGCTCGAAGCCTACGCGCTGAATCTGCGCGATCGTATCGCGCGCGAGACCTTCGCCGCGGCGGGCGGCGGCCACGTCGTCTTCGACGTCGGCGTTTGTCCGTTCGTCGCCGGCGCCAGTCAAGTCGAACGCATGCGCGAAGCGGCACTCGGTGCGATCGAACGCGCGCGTGCAGCCGGACGCCGCGGTGTCTTCATGGTGCGCGATGTCGCCGCCACCGCGAACCACGAACTGGTGGAACGCATCCGCAGTGCGCTCGGCGGCGACGGTTTCCAGCTGATGTTCCAGCCGATCGTTTCGCTGCACGGCGAGGAGGAAGAACAGTTCCAGGCACTGCTGCGTCTGCACGGCGACGATCAACGCCTGCATACGGCCGCCGAGGTAATTCCCGCCGCCGAGCGTGCAGGATTGATCGCTGCCGTCGATCGCTGGGTGCTGCAGCGTTGTGTCGATTTGATCGCGGCTCATCCGCCCGGCAGCCGCGCGCCGCGGATCTTCGCCAGCCTGTCGTCGGCCAGCGTGGATGACAGCGACAGCGTGCAGTGGCTCGGCGATCTGCTCGAACGCAGCCAGGCGCCGGCCGACGCGCTGTCGCTGGAGCTGCGTTTGACCGAAGCGACGCCCGACGAAGCCGCCGTCGGACGCTGGGCCGATGCGGTCCATGCGTTGGGCGTCAGCGTCACGCTGGCCGGAGTCGAGTCCGGCGCGCGCGTCGACCGCCTGCTGCGGCTGCCGTCGATCGGCTATCTGAAAGTCGCGGCGCGTTACTTGCGCTTCGACAACGAAGCCGTCCGCAACGAGCTGCGCGCGCTGGTGGAAAGCGCGCACGAGAATGGCAAGCGCGTGATCGCGCCGCGCGTCGAAGATGCGCGAGGTGCGGCTGCGCTGTGGAGCGCAGGCGTCGACTTCATCCAGGGCAACTTCGTGCAGCAGGCGGGCCAGGAACTGGTCTTCGATTTTCACGCTTCGGCGCTGTAGGAAACGGCCGGCATGACCATCGGGGCGCGTCACCGCACCGTGCTCGGCCTGCTCGGCGTCGCACTGGTGGCCGCCGCGGGCATCGCCGCGCCGTGGTTCGCACAACCCGGCTATGCGCTCGTCGCTGCGTTAGCGCTGCTGAGTGCAGCGCTGCTTTGGCTGTTCGTCCTGACGGCGCGCACCTCGACGGATCAGAGCGTGGCCGAAACGCCTGTGCGCGTCCGCCCGCCCGCGGCGCATGCGGTGGTCGACAACGACCTGCGCCAGCAGCTGGAAACGCTGCGCCGCACGCAGGGCGAACTGCTCGTCGCCAAGCGGGCGAGCGAGGCGGCGATGCTCGCGAAGGACGAATTCCTGGCCACGATGAGCCACGAAATCCGCACGCCGCTGAACGGTGTGCTGCCGCTGATCGAACTGGTGCTGTCGACGCCCTTGTCGGACGAGCAGCGCGATCATCTCGGCACCGCCTACCATTCGGCGCAGGAAATGCTGCGCATCGTCGACGATATCCTCGACTATTCGAAACTCGACGTCGGCAAGCTCGAGATCGAGCACATCGCACTCAACCTGCGTGAACTCGTCGATGGCGTCGTGCAGTTGATGCGGCGCAGTGCCGAAGCGAAGGGTCTGCGTCTGGGCGTCAGCATCGATCCGAACGTCCGGCTGGCGGTACGTGGCGATCCGGTGCGCCTGCGCCAGATCCTGATGAACCTGGTCAGCAATGCGATCAAGTTCACCCAGCGTGGCAGCGTCACCGTGCTGGTCAATCGCCGCGGCGAAACGCCGACCGCGCACGAAGTCGCATTCGCCGTGCGCGATACCGGTATCGGCATGACGGCGGAAACCGTGGCGAAGCTGTTTCGTCCCTTTGCGCAGGGCGACGCTTCGATTACGCGGGCATTCGGCGGCACCGGCCTCGGTCTCGTCATCTGCAAGCGCCTGGTCGATCTGATGGGTGGCCGCATCGCCGTGCAGTCCGAACCGGGCAAGGGCTCGCTGTTCTGGTTCAGCATTCCTCTGCTGAAGGTCATCGGCGACCTTCCGGCACAGCACGATTTGCGCGGGGTTCGCGCACTGCTGGTCGGCAGCGACGAAACCGTTCTGCATCGTCTGGCGGCCGCGCTGTCGAATCTGCAGGTGCAAACGACCACCGCGGCCGGCACCAGCGAAGCGCTCGCCAAGTTGCGCGCAGCAGCGGTGCAGGGATCACGTTGGCAGTACGACCTGGTAGTGGCGGATACAACCGAACCCGAGTCTCGCCTCGCCGCGTTCACGCGCAGCGTGCTCGCCGACACGGCGCTGGCGAGCGCGCGCGTACTGCTGCTGACGCTTCCGGACAGCACGCCGCCGGATGCGCCCGCGCCGGCGCGTACGATCGCGTTGCCACGCGCCTTTACTGCAACCCAGCTGCGCGCTGCACTGGACAGCCTGTTCGATGCCGGTACGACGCAGGCGCGCGCCGAAGCGCAGCGGGCGTCGAGCGAACAGACCGTCGCGCTGCCGCGTGTTGGCGAAGCGGCGGCGTGCCAACTGCGTGGCCACGTATTGCTGGTCGAGGACAACGTGGTGAATCTGCAGGTCGCGCGGCGTTTGCTCGGCTTGCACGGCCTGGCCGTCGACACCGCAGGCGATGGCGAGGAAGCGCTGTCGAAGCTGGCGGCGGTCGACTACGATCTGGTGCTGATGGACTGCCAGATGCCGCGCATGGACGGCTACACGGCCACGCAACGCTGGCGCGCGCTGGAAAGCGAACGCGGAGCGCGCGCGATTCCGATCGTTGCGATGACCGCGAACGCGATGGCAGGCGACCGTGAAAAATGCCTTGCAGCCGGCATGAGCGATTATCTGTCCAAGCCGCTCAGCAGACCGCGTCTGCAACAGACCTTGCTGCGCTGGCTCGCCGCCGCAGACGTTGCAGCAGACGCGGCGACCTCCCGCAACGAGGACATCGGAGCAGTCGAAACGGTGCAGGCCGCGGCCGAACCCGTGGCAGCAAATGAATCGGTGCCGAGTGCCCCCGTGATCGACACGTCCGCATCCGATGCGTCAGCGCTCGACAAGCATGTCCTGCGCGAAATGCTCGACATCATGGGCGGGGACTTCGGCCTGCTGGTGCGCGTCTATCTGGAGGAAACGCCGCGCCGCCTTGCAGAGCTGGAGAGCGCGGCGGATGCCGGCGACAGCGAATCGATGATCGCCATCGCGCACACGTTGAAGTCGAGCAGCGCAAATCTCGGCGCACTCGAACTGGCGGCACGCGCACGCGGCATGGAAGAAACCCTGCGCGCCGCGCCGTCCGAGCCGATGACGCAGCGCGTCGTGCGGATACGCGAAGAATACGATCGCGTTGCCGCCGAATTCGCGACGCTGGAAGCCGACCGCCTGTAACCTCGTGATCAGCTTTCGATCTTGGTCTGCAGGTAGGGCACCACGCCGAGGCGCTCGACCAGCCCGATCTGCTGCTCCAGCCAGTCGATGTGCTCTTCCTCGGACTCGAGGATGCTTTCGAACAGTTCGCGGCTGACATAGTCGGCCAACTGCTCGCAGTCGGCGATGGCGGTCTTCAAATCCGGCACGGCGAGCATCTCGAGGCGAAGGTCGCTCTCGAGGACTTCTTTCGGCGACTCCCCGATCAGGAGCTTGCCGAGGGTCTGCAGATTCGGCAGGCCATCGAGAAACAGGATGCGCTCGATCAGGCGATCGGCATGCTTCATCTCGTCGATCGACTCTTTGTACTCGTGCTCGGCGAGTTCCTTGTAGCCCCAGTTGCGGTACATCCTGGCGTGCAGGAAATACTGGTTGATCGCGGTGAGCTCGTTGTACAGCACTTTGTTGAGGTGCTCGATGACCTTCGGATGGCCCTTCATCACGATTCTCCGCTCATGGATACGCTGCGTTCGATGCGCTTCGCGCGACGGATGCACGGCCATGCGAAAGCGAGCGCGACTATAACGCTCGCGGAAAATACATGAGGGAACGAAAATCGCACGCATTTGCGCGTGCGCACCGCGCTGCTGCGGCTAAGCGGCAGCCGACAGCACGGGCAGGTCGAGAATGCGCGGGCGCAAGGACTCGCCGAGGATCTCGCTGGCCAGCTCCTCGCAGCTTCCACAGCAATCGCCGCAGCCGGTGCGCTCGCGCAGTTCAGCGAATGTACGCACACCCTCGCGGGCGGCAGCGCGGATCGAGTGATCGGTGACGGCGTTGCAGATGCAGATGTACATGCGGGCGTCCTGAGAAGACGCCGCTATTCAATTGCAAATGCGAATGATTGTCAACCAGCGATGCGATTCCGTTCAGGTCGACACGCTCAGCTCGACCGTCCACTGCTGCTGGCGCAGGGAAACGCAGCAACTGCCCTCGGCGAGCACGACGAGGTGGCGCAAGGCCTGCTCGTAGACGCGACGCTTGAAATTGACGACATGCGCGGCCGGATACCAGAAGTCGACCCAGCGCCAGATGTCGAATTCAGGCTTCTCGTTGGCGTCGAGGCGGAAATCCGATTCCTCGCCCACCATGCGCAGCAGGAACCAGACCTGCTTCTGACCGATGCAGATCGGACGCTCGTGCCGTCGCACCAGGCGCGGCGGCAACCGGTAGCGCAGCCAGCCCGGCGTCGCACCGAGAACCTCGACGTGCTGCGGCTGCAAGCCAGTTTCTTCTTCCAGCTCGCGGTACATCGCCTCGACCGGCGTCTCGTCGCTGCGCATGCCGCCTTGCGGAAACTGCCAGCCGTCGCGGCCGACACGGCGCGCCCAGAACACATGTCCGCGCGCGTTCAGCAGGATTATTCCGACATTCGGTCGGTAGCCATCAGGATCGATCACGGCGCAATTCCTCCGTTTGGACCGATTCTTCCACAGCGCTTGCCGCGGCGGCAAGGCGACCGGCCGCACCTCGACGTTTTTCGCTTGACACGCACACGCAGCGAACTAGAATCGCACGCCCTCCCGCGCATGCGTGCATGCGTCACTGTGGCTATGTAGCTCAGCCGGTTAGAGCGTGGCACTCATAATGCCAAGGTCGGTGGTTCGAGCCCACCCATAGCCACCACCTGATCGATCACATGGGCCGGCCGTCGGTCGGCGATCTCATGTGCGCGCGCGCCAGTAATTCGCCCAGCCGCGCCAGCGGCAGCGGCCGGCACAGGTAATAGCCCTGGGCCTCCTTCACCCCGAGTTCGCGCAAGGTGTCGAGCTCTTCGACGCTTTCGACCCCTTCGGCGACGATGCTGCTGCCGCTGTGCCGCGCGAACTCGAGCATCGCGCCCGCCAGCGCGCGCCGGCGCCGGTCGCGATGGATGTTGCGCGTCAGACTGATGTCGAGCTTGATGATGTCCGGGTCGATGGTCAGGATGTGACGCATGCTGGCGTAGCCGGCACCGGTGTCGTCGATCGCGATGCGCACGCCGGCCGCGCGCAGGGGTACCAGTGCCTGGCGCAGTTCGGCGTAGTTCTCGACGCTGCTGTGTTCGGTGATTTCCAGCACGATGCGCTGCGCGTCGACGCTGCGCAGCGCCGCCGGCAGCTGGCCGCCGATGATGGCCTGCGGCGAACAATTGAGCGCGATCACGAAGTCGCCGGCCAGAGACTCCAGCTCGCGCAGCGCGCGCTGGCATGCAGCCGATTCCAACGACACGCCCATGCCGATCGCAGCGGCTTCGTCGAACCATTCGTTCGGCGGCCGGCGCGGCTCGAGCTCGAACCGAGCGAGGCACTCGACCCCTTCGATACCGCCATCTTCGAGGCGATAGATCGGCTGGTAGACCATCGTGGGCTGTGCGTGATCGAGCGCTCGGCGAACGCGCATGACGGCTTCCTCGTGCGCACGCGCCGACTCGAGTTCCTCGTCGAGCTGGTAGGCGACCAGGTTCGCCAGCGAGCGCATCATGCCGAGATCGCGCTCGTTCAACGAGGCATCCGCCTTGAAGCTGAAGCAGCAGAACGTCCCGTAAAGGCGGCCATTCGACAGTCGGATCGGCACGCTGAGATGGGCCCCGATCGGAATTGCATGAGTCTCGGGCAGCGCCATCGCCGCGGGAACCTTCGAGGTGTCGGCGATCAGTTCCGGCAGCACCCCGTCGATGACGCGCCGGCAATAGCCCTCGGTCAGCGGCGAGAGATCGCCGACGCGCAGTGGCGAATGGCCGACATCGGCGTCGACGTGGCGGAATTCGCGGACTTTTTCGCGAAATTCGGATATGAAGGCGACATCCATACCGAGGTGCGAGCGGGCTGCATGGAGGATCGTTTCGACGCTGCGCCGCGCGCCTTCGAAAGGCCCCATCACGTCGGCCAGCGGACTGCTCAGACTCGGCGTCATCATGCTTCGTCGGTGCCCCGTTCATCGTCGATAGCTTGCGACAGAGTATACAAAGCCACATGAGTTCTTCTGCGGCCTGCGACACGACCGCATAAGAAAGAAGGGCCGTCGATCTGTCGTCGGCGCCCCTCACGAGGAGAACGACGACGCCCCATGATTGCCGCACACATTCCCGACAGCGAGGCCGCACGCCAGCGCGAACTGGACAGCTATCGCATCCTCGATACCGTGCCGGAGCAGTCCTACGACGATCTGGTGAGGATCGCTTCGGCGATCTGCGGAACGCCGATGGCGATGGTCAGCCTGATCGATCGCGAGCGTCAGTGGTTCAAGGCCGTGCGCGGCCTGGATGCCGAGCAGACGCCACGCGATGTTTCATTCTGCGCTCATGCGCTGCATCAGCCTGACGATCTTTTCATCGTGCAGGACGCCCTTGCCGACGACCGCTTCTTCGACAATCCCCTGGTCACCGGCGACCCCAACATCCGCTTCTATGCGGGCGCGCCGCTGGTGACGCCGGCCGGACACGCGGTGGGTACGCTGTGCGTGATCGACCGCGAACCACGTGCGCTGGAACCGTTCCAGCTCGAGGCGATGCAGGGTTTGTCGCGTCAGGTCGTCGCACTGATGGAGCTGCGCCGCGCCTACGACCAGCTGCGCCACCACATGGGCGAGCGCGACTGGTACGAGCTGCAGCTGAAGCAATACCAGAGCGAGCTCGAGCAGGAGAATCTGCAGCTGTCGCGCCAGAGCGGAACCGATGCGCTGACCGGCCTGACCAATCGGCGCGGGCTGAACGCGGCGCTCGACTGGCGCATCGAGCGTGCGCACGAAGGCGAGAGCCTGCACCTGGCGATCGTCGACATCGACCACTTCAAGATGATCAACGATCTGCACGGCCATCACGCCGGCGACGAAACGCTGGCCGCCGTCGCTGCGATGCTGAAGGCGCATTGCAGCCGCAATGGCACCGTCGCGCGTGCAGGCGGCGAGGAATTCATCGTGCTGCTGCCCGACGTGAACGCCGATACGGCGCTGCGCGAATGCGAGCACATGCGCGAAGCCGTCGCGATCATGAGCAGCGGCATTCCGGTCACGGTGAGCATCGGACTGGCGCGCTATCGCGATGGCGACGCGGCGAATGACCTCTACGTGCGCGCCGACAAGGCCTTGTACGCGGCAAAGGCGGCAGGACGCAACCGGGTGCTCGTCGACGGCGAATACGAGGAGCAAGGCGCGTAGCGTGCCGTCAGCGGTCCATATCCGTAGACATCCGTGAGCACGAAAGCGCGCGAAAGCGCGCCACGCGCGTCGAAGGCTCGTTCAGAGCAGCGATTTGGACAAGCGATCGATCTGCCGGTCGATCAGCGCAATGGCGCATGCCACGCACCCGCAGCGCCCGGCACACGGATTCGGACAGCGCGGCGTGCATTGGCACGGACACTTGTCGGCGTCGCGATCGTCCTTGCGATAGTAGCCGTCGGTGGCCGGATAACGACGTAGGCCCTCTTCGGTGGGTCTTGGCTTGTGCGCCACAATCAGCTCCGCGCTTTAACAGAGCATGCACCGGAGGCACAGGCCGTGTCACTTCCCGATGCGTCCGACGAGCGCATTCGTTCCCCACTCAAAACCTGCTCATCAAGCTGAAACCGCCCGCGACAGGCGCGTCCCCGCAGATGCCGGCGACCGGATTCTACGCATGCCGCGGCAGCAACCGTTCGAACGACTGCGCACGCCTTGGCGCGTTCTCTGCATGCTTCTACCGGCTTCGGCGAGATTGGGAACCCGCGATGGACGGTCTGGGACTATTTCCCCACAACTGCAATCAATGTGGATTCTGGACCGCAACGGAACTGCGGCGCCGGCCGAAAGGATGGACGCTGTCGTGCACCCACTGCGGCACCGTCCAACACGTGCATGGCGACACACGCAAGTTCCGCCTGTTCGTCGCCAGCGTAGAACGCTTCGTGGCGAATGCACCGCTGCACTATCCGGCACTGGCGCGACTGACTGTGCGCGGCGCTTATACGGCGTATCGGCCGGCGGCGCATGACAAGACCGTTCGGACCTCTGCGATGCCCGACACGAAGCGGCGACCGAAGTAACGGCTGCGCCTGCCACTTCTCTCCGCAATCATGCGGCGTGCGTGGCGTTCCAGGCCGCTCGAAACGCCGATGCCTTTGCCCCTTCGCGATGGCTGAACCGATGGCGCGTCCGGCGCTGTGAGTTTGCGTGCTTGCTCTGCGCAACGCATGTTGCTGCAGGTTGCTCTGGTTGGCATCTGCAGCATTCCGATCCGGGCCGGAATTCCGCTCTCGGAATCAGGCGACGCTTTTCGGCCAGCCATGCTTCGCAGCACGTGCGAACGCCACGCATTTTACGGACCCGTCTCTCGCTGGCGCGGCACGGGTCATTGACGAGTTTCCCCAGTGGCGGACGCGCTCCCAGAGCGAATCGACGCTGGCGCCCGGCGCTTCGACGTCGGCCCGACCGCCGTCATGCCGGCCGTTCTCATGAGCTTCAAGGCGTGGAGTGGCCAGACGGGAACTAAGCGAGCACCGGCACCCTCTCTGCCCCGTCCGAGCGACGGCGCTGAGAGGGGGAAATCATGTACCGCAAAATCATAGGCATCGCTGCGGCACTGCTGCCATTCGTCGCCATGGCGTCCCCTCCGACGGCTTCGACGCCCGCCGCACTTGCCGCGCAAGCGTGGCTGACCGCGTTCAACGCATCAGACGGTCCAGCGCTGAAGGCCTTCAACGCAAAGTACGGTCGCGATAAGCCGGTCGACGAGGAACTCGCGTTCCGCGGGCGGACCGGAGGCTTCACCGTGCTGGAGGCCGACGATACGGATTCTCTGATCAGTGAGTTGAGCTTGCGTGAGAAGGCTTCGAACACGCGCGCCCATCTACGCGTGGCTCTGGACGCAGCGAACCCTGCCCACCTCTCCGCGTTTCATATCGAGCCGTTACGCGGCGCCACCTCGCGCGTTGCGCAGTCCGCGGCGCTGGCCTCGCTCGCGAGCGAAGCCAACAGACTGGCGGAAAAAGACCAGTTCTCAGGGGTGCTGCTCGTCGCGCGCAACGACCAGATTCTCCTGCACAAGGCATGGGGTGTTGCCGATCGTGAGCATCGTCAGCCCATCATGCTTGATACCCGGTTTCGCATCGGCTCGATGGACAAGATGTTCACGTCGATCGCCGCACTGCAACTCGTCGAAAAAGGAACGCTGTCGCTCGAGGGCACTGTCGGCAATTACCTTCCGGAGTATCCGAACAAGGACATCGCCACAAAGGTGACGATCCGGCAGCTGCTCAGCCATACCGGCGGCACGGGCGATTTCTTCGGGCCCGAGTTCGACGCGCATCGCGCGTCGCTGAAAACCCATGCCGACTATGTCGGCCTTTTCGGCGCGCGCCCGCCGGAATTCGAGCCGGGCTCGAAATTCAGCTACTCCAATTACGGCATGATCCTGCTCGGCGCGATCATCGAGCGCGTATCGGGACAGTCGTACTACGACTACGTCCGCGATCATGTCTTCAAGCCCGCGCAGATGGACGCTACGGGGTTCGAACCGGAGACAACGGACGTCCTGCATCGATCGCGCGGCTACACGAGAACGAATGGCGCGTGGGTTTCAAATGCCTCGACGCTGCCTCTGCGCGGCACCGCTGCGGGCGGCGGCTACTCAACCGCGGCCGACCTTCTTCGTTTCGCCAAGGCACTGCAATCAAACGTGCTGGTGTCGAAGGCCTCGTTCGACATGGCGACAACCGCGTCGAACCTGAGTCCGGGATACGCTTTCGGTTTCGAGATTAATGGCGAGGGCGCCCTTCACCGAATCGGACATTCCGGCGGCGCGCCGGGCCAGAACGGCGAGTTGCGTTTCTATCCCGCTCTCGGCCTGGTGGTCGTAGCGCTCAGCAATCTCGATCCGCCGATTGCGGGCAGGCTCGTCAGCCATTACGAGGACTGCATGCCATTGCTCTGATGCACGAGTCCTGCAGACACCCACGCATTCTCACTGGATTGCCCCGCTGCCGCGCCGGAGGAAAGTCCAAGGCTGGTTGGCTTCGTCGCAGCAAACGTCCCATGCGAAGCTTGCCCGCACGCGACAAACTCATTCGACTGGCGACCTGCGAAGTGGAGACGCTTCATTCTGCGACACTGCAAATTTAGCCATCGCACGATATCCAAGAAGATTCTGTCCACGCCTTCGTCACTAAAGAACTTTCAGTTGATGGACTCGGCGCGCCATTCGATGCATCCTTTACTTCTGAATTCGATCCGCAAGATCGTGCACCGGCGTAAATATGAAAGCCTTCCCGGCTTTCTGCTGTTGCATCAGCCCTGCTTGCGCCAGTCCTAACAGATCATTCCGTGCAGTCTGATAAGAAATTTGTTGTGCGCTTTGATGGTCTGCAATGCGATAGATGTCGCTACTATCGCGAAGAGCATGTAGCAGGATTTCTCTCTGGCGGTGATTCAGCTGCGTGGCCAGTTTCGATCCCGGCTTGAGCAATGTCTCCGCGAGCCGATGATCCCTCGATTTCCGGGCTATGTATTCTCTCAGGCCGTCGACAGCGTTCTCAAGAATCGAAAGCTGATGACAAACAAAGTAACCCAGATCCGAGTCGTCGGTTTCGGTATACAAATACGCCCGATTGTATTGAGCCGGCGCTTTCTTCAGGGCGTTAGAAATAGAAAGATATTCTGTCAGCCAGTACCCGGATCGAAGCATCGACCAGTAGAAGATAGCGCGGGCCGTGCGGCCATTTCCATCGACGAAAGGATGGTCGTAGCCGATCTGGAAATGCAAAGCGATCGCACGTATGACGGTATGAAGGAATCCGCCTGAGTCGCTGCCGTTAGCGAAATCGCAGAGACGTTCCAGTCGTTCTGGAAGTTCGCTCGCTGGAGGCGGTCGATGAAGTACGTTTCCGCCATCCCAATCGACCACTTCGATCTGCTCATTCGCTCGCCGCAGTCGGCCTGCCGCCGACGTGTCGTCAATGGCGTCAGCCGTGAGAACGCGGTGCATTTCGAAAATTGCATCTGGCGTCAGCGGGCTCTCTCTCCAGCGCGCGAGCTGGCGCATGGCTTGGTAGTTGTTCCAAATCATTTGTTCGCCACGGTCTCGGGGCTTCCGGCCACTTGCAAGCATCTCTTTGGCTGCTTGACGCGTGGTCGAGGCTCCTTCGAGTTGCGACGATGTCATCGCTTCTTCGACCAGAGACCTGATGAGGTAGCGCTGATTTTCGTCGCCGTCCGACCGATCCAGGCCTTGGATCGAACCAGATGTTTCACGGTCCAGGAAGTGCAGCAGCCTGAGCATATAGTCGGTGACGCCGATTTGGACCGGCTGGTTCGACTTGTCGGTGAGTGTCAGTTGGCGGTACAAGGCGCGGCGCGCGTACTTTATGCCCAGCCACCAGTTCTCCGGCGTGAGGTCGGCTGGCGGTTGAAGATGGCGCAAATGATCCCAGTGCTCGTAGACCCCCTCGATTTCGGGGCCAGTTTTCATTCCCAAGATCTTGACGAAGTCTTTGCTCGAAGTCCGGTCAACCAAGTCGTAGAAACTGGGTGGGGGCATGGGCAGTTTCACACCCTAACCATACCGTCAAGCAACTACTAATTTCAACAAAATTAGTAGAAAAGTAGTACCTGGGGACGACGGCGGGATACTGACATTGGCAAACTAACGGTCCCAGAATTGTCCCCAGACAAAGAAAAAGGGCCTAGCGTTTCCGCTAAGCCCTTGATCTTATTGGCTGGGGGACTAGGATTCGAACCTAGATAAACGGAGTCAGAGTCCGTTGTCCTACCGTTAGACGATCCCCCATCGAGGGTGGGACGGCGCTGGAGGCCACGGTCGCAACCGTCTGAACTGGCTTCCTCGTCCCGGCGAATCGATTGCTCGACCCGCGCCCCCTGCAGCGAGGGGGCCAGATCGGTTAGCGCTTCGAGTACTGCGTCGCGCGGCGGGCCTTGTGCAGACCGACCTTCTTGCGCTCGACCTCACGCGCGTCGCGCGTCATGAAACCGGCCTTGCGCAGCGGCGGCTTCAGCGCTTCGTCGTACTCCACCAGCGCACGCGCGATGCCGAGACGGATCGCGCCGGCCTGGCCGGTCATGCCGCCGCCTTCGACCGTGACAAGCACGTCGAACTTGTCGTGGTTCTGGGTCAGCTCGAGCGGCTGGCGCACGATCATGCGCGAGGTCTCGCGACCGAAGAATTCGTCGAGCGGCTTGCCGTTGACGACGATGCTGCCGCTGCCCTTGCGCAGGAACACGCGCGCTGCGGAAGACTTGCGACGGCCGGTGCCGTAGTTCTGCTGCGTTGCCATCTCGGTGCCTTGAATTAGGATTTGCTGGTGGCGGTATTGATGTCCAGCACCTGTGGCTGCTGGGCGGTATGCGGGTGATTCGCGCCGGCGTAGACCTTGAGCTTGCGGTACATCGCGCGGCCGAGCGGGTTCTTCGGCAGCATGCCCTTCACGCCGATCTCGATGACGCGCTCCGGATGCTTGGCCAGCATGTCCTTCAGCGATGTCGTCTTCAGGTTGCCGATATGGCCCGTGAAGCGGTGGTAGTTCTTGTCGTCCAGCTTCTTGCCGGTGACCGCGACTTTCTCCGCATTGATCACGACGAGATAGTCGCCGGTATCCACGTGCGGGGTGTAGACGGTCTTGTGCTTCCCGCGCAGGCGATGCGCCAGCTCGGTGCACAGGCGGCCAAGCGTCTTGTCGGTAGCGTCGATGACGTACCAATCGCGTTTGACGGTTTCAGCATTCGCGCTGATCGTTTTCATATCCGGAAGACTCTGGTTCGGCCCCTGCGAAGCGGGCACGGGCTAAATGAGGGCGCGGGAGGATAGCGGAAGCGCGCCGACCTGGCAACTCCACGCCACGATCCGGCGAAGCCGCGAATGGTAGCATGAAATCCATGCTCGAAGCCTTCCCCGCCAGTGTCGCGACCGACCCGCGTCTGGCCCGCCTGACCGACCAGTGCGTCATGTGCGGCCTGTGCCTGCCGCACTGCCCGACCTATCGCCTGGAAAACGCCGAGGCGGAGTCGCCGCGCGGGCGCATCGCGCTGGCGCGGGCGCTGACGACCGGGACGCTGGCGCCGACCCCCGCGGCGGTCGCGCACCTGGATCACTGCCTCGGCTGCCTGTCCTGCGAGAAGGTCTGTCCGTCGCAGGTTCAGTACGAGGAAATCCTCGTGCATACACGCGCGGCGCTGATCGATGTCCCGCGGGCGCACTCTGCCCTGCCGGATTTCGCGCAACGGATCCTGCGCAATCCGCGGGCGGCGACTGCCGTGGCGCGTTGGGCGGCCCGGCTGCGGCTCGGGCGCTGGCTGCCGCCGCTCGCGCGCCGCCTGCCGCTCGGCGTGCGCTGGCGACGGCTGGCCATGGCGCTGCCGGACCTGCCGCGGGCGGCGCGCTTTTCGTCGCCTAAGCCAGCGACTCGGGCGCGCGGGCACCTCGGACTCTTTCGCGGTTGCGTCGCCAGCGTCTACGACCGCGATACCCTGGCCGCGGCGAAATGCCTGCTCGAAGCGCTCGGCTACGAGGTCGTCGAAACTCCTGACGCGGCATGCTGCGGCGCGCTCGAACGCCATCATGGCGATGTCGCGGCGGCGGCACGCAGCGCCAACGGCATGCGCCGCGCGATCGAATCCACGCGCGTCGATACCGTGCTCGTCGCAGCGAGCGGATGTCACGGCGACTTGCGCGGGCAGGTTTCGCCCGACGGCCGTGTTCGTGTCGAGGATGTGCATGCCTTCATCGCCTCCGACGACGCGCTGGCCACGCTGCGCTTTCGCCCGCTGCCACAACGCGCGGCTCTTCATCTGCCGTGCTCTCAAGTCAATAGCGTCGGCGCGATCGCCGCGATCCGCGGCCTGCTCGCGCGCATTCCGCAACTGACGGTCGTGACGCTGCCGGAACAGCCACGCTGCTGCGGCGCCGCCGGCAGCTACTTCCTGGAACAGCCCGACTTTGCGGTCCGGCTGCGCGACGAGAAGCTGGCGCAAACCGAAGCGCTGGCGCCCGATCTTCTGCTGACGACGAACATCGGTTGCCGCATCCACCTCGGCAACGGCTTGCGAGAACGCGCAGCGCCGCTGCGCGTCATCCATCCGCTGGCGCTGCTCGCCGAACAACTGGACAATTCCGCACAATGACTCTGCGTACCTTGTCGTCGCTCGACCGTGCCCTCGTGGAAATCGAGCGTGCGTTGGAAACCGTCTTCGTTGCCGCGCCGGTTGCGACACAGCCGTCACCGGCCCAGGACATCGTCGACGGCGATCTCAACGAGACCGCACGCCGGCATTCGGCGGGGCTGATGCGCGTCAATCATGTCGGCGAGGTCTGCGCGCAGGCGCTCTATTTCGGCCAGGCCGCGGTCGCGCGCGACGCGGCCTTGCGCACGCAGTTGCTCGCCGCAGCCGCCGAAGAAACCGATCATCTGGCCTGGTGCGGCGAACGCCTCGCCGAACTCGGCAGCCGCGCCAGCTTCTTGAATCCGCTCTGGTACGCCGGGGCCTATACGATCGGCGCGGTCGCCGGCGCCATCGGCGACCGCCTCAGTCTCGGCTTCGTGGTCGAAACCGAACGCCAAGTCGAGGCGCATCTCGGCGAGCACCTGGAAACCCTGCCCGCCGGCGACGAGCGCAGTCGCGCGATCGTACGGCGCATGAAGACGGACGAGGCGCGGCATGCCGAGCATGCGCTCGCGGCGGGAGCACGCAAACTGCCGGCACCGATACCTTCGCTGATGCGGCTGGCGTCGAAGGTCATGAAGACGGTGGCATATCGCTGGTGAGCTGGGGGCTCAACAGCGGGGATTAGGGATTGGGGATTCGGAAGAGCAGTCCGCCGTCCGGCGCAAAACTGAACTGCTTTGCCGAATCCCGAATCTCCAATCCCGAATCCCAGCTTCACATCAAATTGCGGCCGTGGAACAGCTCCTCGATCTCACGCTTCAGCAGCTGCTCGATGCGCTGGCGTTCCTTGAACGAAAGATCGTCCGCATTCGCTTCGAACAGATAGGTGTCGAGGTCGAAGTCCTTGATGTGCATCTTCGTGTGGAAGATGTTTTCCTGGTAGACGTTGACGTCGAACATCTCGTATTTCTGGCGGATGTGCTTGGCCAGATAGTCCTGGATCGAGTTGATCTTGTGGTCGATGTAGTGCTTGCGTCCCTTCACGTCGCGCGTGAAGCCGCGTACGCGGTAGTCCATCGTGACGATGTCGGACTCGAAGCTGTCGATCAGGAAGTTCAACGCGCGCAGCGGCGAAATGACACCGCAGGTCGCCACGTCGATGTCCGCGCGGAAGGTCGCGATGCCGTTGTGCGGATGCGTTTCCGGATACGTGTGCACGGTGATGTGGCTCTTGTCCAGGTGCGCCACGACCGCGTCGGAGATCATGTCGCGGCCGAGCTTGTCGACGACCGGATGCTCGGAGATCAGGATCGTCACCGAAGCGCCCTGCGGGTCGTAGTCCTGCCGCGCGACGTTGAGGATGTTCGCGCCGATGATCTCGGCGACGTCGGTCAGGATCTGCGTCAGGCGGTCGGCGTCGTACTGCTCGTCGATGTAATCGATGTAGCGGTCGCGCTGGTTCTCCGACACCGCATAGCAGATATCGTAGATGTTGAAGCTGAGCGCCTTGGTGAGATTGTTGAAGCCCTGCAGCTGCAGGCGCGGAATCGGTTTGACCACGGCGTTCTACCTCGTGCAAGCGGTGGTTCGGGAGGGCGCGGATTATGGGCCAAGCGGCCGCTCGAAGGAACCGATACTGGCCGCGCTTCCTTACAGTCTGCTGACGGCGCGGTCCGCGCTGCACGGCGCTTCCGCGCCGGAATGCGAACGGAACCTTCACGATCGTCCGGCGAGCGCGACGTGTAACGGAATATGCAATAAGATGAGGCGACGTCCATTCACGCCGGGCTCGCAAACGCTGGGACACCCCGCGTTCCGTCGTGACGCGGTGCACACCGCGATCGGACGCAGAAGGGGCCTTTAGTGGAAGCACAGGGCAAGATCGCCGATTTCCGTTATACGCTGCAGCGCGAGGTCAACAAGGTCCAAGCGCCGCCGATGCTCACACCGGATCGCGCTGCGATGGAACGTTTCCTCGCCGCGTGCCACCGTCGCCGCTACGCCAGCAAGACCGCGATCATCCGCCCGGGTGATTCGGCCAACATCCTCTACTACGTCATCGACGGTTCCCTGACCGTGTCGTCGGAGGACGAGGAAGGCCGTGAACTGATCCTGGCCTATCTCAACCGCGGCGAATTCATCGGCGAAATGGGCCTGTTCGTCGAAACCCCGCGGCGCGAAGTCATGGTGCGAACGCGCACGCCGTGCGAACTCGCCGAGATCGGCTACGAACGGATGTTCAACCTGTTCGAAGGACCGCTGCGTGACGAATGCCCGAAGATCCTCTTCGCGATCGGCTCGCAGCTGACCAACCGGTTGCTGCATACGTCACGCAAGGTCAGCCGGCTGGCCTTCATGGACGTGACCGGGCGCGTTGCCAAGACGCTGATCGACCTGACCGAAGAGCCGGATGCGATGACCCACCCGAGCGGCAAGCAGATCCGCATCTCGCGCCAGGAAATCAGCCGCATCGTCGGCTGCTCGCGCGAGATGGTCGGCCGCGTGCTCAAGCAGCTCGAGGAGCAGGGCATGATTTCGGTGTCCGGCAAGACCATCGTCGTACTCGGCACGCACTGACACCCGGCCATCGAAAACGCGCCGTCGCAGGACGGCGTGCTTTCTCAACGCCGTGCACGCTTGCCGGAAACACTGGCCGGCGTCTGCTCGTACACCATGTAGACGTCCGCGCGCTGGTAGTGACTGCCCGGCCGCGGCGCGGGATGGTGCACGAAGCCCGCGCTTTCGTACAACGCCAGCGCAGGCTTCAGACGCGAGCTCGACTCCAGAAACAACGTATGTCCGCGGCGGCGGCGGAACTCCGCGATCGCCGCGTCGAGCAGCTTGCGGCCGGCGCCGAAGCCGCGAAAGCCGGTCTCCACCGCCATCTTCGATAGCTCATAGACTCCCGGCGCTTCCTTGAGCAGGGCGCAGGTGCCGATCACTTCGCCGTCGAGCAACGCGAATACGATCGCGCCGCCGGGATCGAGCACGTAGCGTTGCGGATCGCCGAGCATGGCGCGGTCGACCGCCTCGAGCACGAACCAGCGCTGCAGCCATTCGGTATTGATGCGCTCGAAATGCCGCGCCCACTCCGCGCGATAAGGGTGCGTCTCGATCGAAGCCGCTTGCAGGCGACCGCGTTGGGCGAGGATCTCGGCCGCGACGCGGCCATCGGCGAGATCCGCCTCGAAGCGCCCCACTGCATCGAGCAGGCCGCCCGCGCTGCGCGAGGCCGCCGCTTGCGCGCCGCGCCGGATCGCGCACCAGACCGGGCCGAGCTGGTCGAGATGGGCTTCCGCCTTCGCCGTGAGTTCGAGCACGCCGCGACGCGCGTCGGCGCGATCCGTGCGCCGCGTGATCCAGCCGGTCTTGCGCAGCTTTGCCGCGAGCTGGCTCACCGCCGGATGCGTCTGTCCGATCGCCGCGGCGATTTCGGTGACGCTGCCCGGGCCTTTGACCTGCAGATAGCGCAGCACGGGAAACCAGTGCGCGTCGATCTCGACGCCACTGGCGCGATAGGTCGCGTTCGCGACGGCGTACAGGCTTTCGCTGAGCGCCTTGAAGCGGCTGCCGAGCGCCAACTCGCCTTGCGTGTGCAGGAACATAGATGAGTAAGTACTTACGGAAACGCTTACGTTATTACGTAGAACGCGTCGGAGCAAGTGTCGGCGTCGACGAAGACACCCGCGGACCCTTCAAGTCCATTCGACGACCGACAGCCGCCGGCCCACTCGCGCGGAAACGCGCGCCAGCGTGATCCGGTCCGGATTGACCAGTACGGCCGAACGCGCCGCGGCGAGGATCGGCAGATCGCGCAGCGAATCGCTGTAAACGACATCCCACGGTGGCCGTATGCCACGCAGCGCCAGCTGGTGCGCCTTTTCGAAGCGGATGTTGTGCACCGCCACGCGCAGACCGAAACGCCCCTCGGCGAAGCGCGATGCCACAAGCTCGATATCCTCGAAACCAAGTTCATCCAGGACCGCGCGCGCCAGCGTCTCCTCGCAGCCGGTGACGACGACCACGCGATCGCCGTCGAGGCGATGCCGCTTCAACGTCATGCACGCAGCGCCGAAGATGTTGCGCGCGTCACGCGCCAGGGCCTGTCCGAATGTTCGTGCGAACTGACGGTAATGTTGCGTGCCGACTCCGACGAAGGCCCAGGTCACGCCCGCCAGCAGCAGCCAGTGACGCCCACGCCGCGTCAACGCCAGCAAAACGACGAAAGGCAACAGCGGCAGAGTGACGACGGCGCGCCACCACGCGCGCGCGTAGCGCTCGCGCATGAACTGGGTGAACGCGTCGCCGCGCACGATCACGCCGTCGAAGTCGAACAGCACGACGCGTGGCGCCGGAGCGCGCGAGGCGGGGTTAGCGGATGTATCGAACTCGCTCATGCGCGCGATTCGACCTCGCCCGCATGCGAACGTTCACTCGGGCCGTCATTGATATCAGTAACGATCGACTCAGCGCGCGGCGCCAGCCGCCGCGCCGAACAGTCGCGCGAGCTCCGCACCCGGATCCGCCGCACGCATGAACGCCTCGCCGACAAGGAATGCCTCGACGCCAGCCGCGCGCAGGCGGGCAACGTCGTCGGTCGTATGGATGCCGCTCTCGGTGACCAGCAGACGTCCATCGTCGATGCGGCCCTGCAGACGCAGCGTCGTGTCCAATGATGTCTCGAACGTGCGCAAACTGCGATTGTTGATGCCGATCAGCGGCGCCGGGATGTCGAGTGCGCGTTCGAGTTCGGCTTCGTCGTGTACTTCCACCAGCACGTCGAGTTCGAGTTCTGCCGCCAGCAATGCAAGTTCGAGCAGGCCGGCGTCGCCGAGCGCGGCGACGATCAGCAGGATGCAATCCGCGCCGATCGCGCGCGCTTCGTATACCTGGTATGCATCAATCGTGAAATCCTTGCGCAGCACGGGCAGATCGCAAGCCTCGCGCGCTTGCTGCAGATACGCCTCGCTTCCCTGGAAGAAGTCCGCATCGGTCAGCACCGACAGGCAGGCGGCGCCGCTCGCCGCGTAGCTGCGCGCGATCGCGGCGGGATCGAAATCCGTGCGGATCACGCCCTTCGATGGACTCGCCTTCTTGATCTCGGCGATCACCGCCGGCACGCCGGCTTCGATCTTTGCTTCGAGCGCCGCGGCAAAGCCCCGCGTCGGCGGCAGATCGGCGACGCGCGCGGACAATTCGACCAGGCTCGTTTGTGCGCTGCTCGTGCGGATTTCCTCGACTTTTCGCGCGAGGATCCGTTGCAGAATATCGTCCACGTTCAGTGCCCTTTCTGATGGCCTGCAAGCCGCTGCGTGGCTTCGACGAACGCCTCCATGCGGGCGAATGCCGCACCGCTCGCGACCGCGCTGCGCGCACGGATGACGCCTTCACCGATCGATGCGACGACGTCGGCTGCGTACAGCGCCGCGCCCGCGTTCAACAGCACGATGTCACGCGCGATACCCGGCGTGTCGTCGAGCGCTTCGAGCAGCAGCTTCTTCGACTCGGCCACGTCGGCGACGCGCAGGTTGCGGCTGGACGCCATGACCAGGCCGAAGTCCTCCGGCTCGATCTCGTATTCGCGCACGTCGCCATCGCGCAGCTCGCCGACCATGGTCGCCGCGCCGAGCGAAATCTCGTCCATGCCGTCGCGCCCCCACACGACCAGCGCATGCCGCGCGCCGAGCCGCTGCAGCGCGCGCACCTGGATGCCGACCAGGTCCGGATGGAACACGCCCATCAAAATGTTCGGCGCGGCGGCCGGATTGGTCAGCGGTCCCAGGATATTGAAGATCGTCCGCACGCCGAGTTCGCGCCGCACCGGTGCGACCACTTTCATCGCCGGATGATGATTCGGCGCGTACATGAAACCGATGCCGGTTTCGGCGAAGCAGCGCGCGACGTCATCCGGCCCGAGATCGATGACCGCGCCGAGCGCTTCGAGCACATCGGCGCTGCCGGACTTCGACGACACGCTGCGGTTGCCGTGCTTGGCCACGCGCGCACCGGCGGCGGCGGCGACGAACATCGAGGCGGTCGATATGTTGAAGCTCTGCGCGCCGTCGCCGCCGGTGCCGACGATGTCGACGAAATGCTCCGGCGTGCCGACGTCGACCTTCGCCGCCAGCTCGCGCATCACGCGCGCGGCGCCGGCAATCTCGCCGATCGTCTCCTTCTTCACGCGCAGGCCGGTGACGATCGCCGCGATCAGCGTCGGCGAGACCTCGCCGCGCATGATCTGGCGCATCAGTTCGACCATCTCGTCGTGGAAGATCTCGCGATGTTCGATGGTGCGCTGGAGCGCTTCCTGCGGGGTGATGGGCATGCCGGAGTCCTGCGTTGAACGCCTAGCATAGCGTCGACCCGCGTTGCACCGTAACCATCGATGGGCGAGCGGACGTCGAACCCGCAGACTCCTCCGACGCCTTCGCCCGAGGCTGCCGCCTGCAACGGCGTCACGCGGCCCGCGGCAATGCCTCGACGAGGAAATTCCTCAAAAGATCGTGCCCGTACTGGGTCAGGATCGATTCCGGATGGAACTGCACGCCTTCGATCGCCAGGGAGCGATGACGCAATCCCATGATTTCATCCATCGAGCCGTCCGCGTGCAGCGTCCAGGCCGAGACTTCGAGTTCGGCCGGCAGCGTCGACTGTTCGACGACCAGCGAGTGATAGCGCGTCGCTTCGAACGGGTCGGGCACGCCGCGAAAGACGCCCTTGCCATCATGATGGATCAGCGAGGTCTTGCCGTGCATGATCTCCTTCGCGCGCACGACCTTGCCGCCGAATGCCTGACCGATCGCCTGGTGGCCGAGACACACGCCGAGGATCGGCACGCTGCCGCCGAGTTTCTCGATGATCTGCAGCGACAGCCCCGCCTCGCTCGGCGTACCCGGTCCCGGCGAAATCACGATCGCCGTTGGGTCCAGCCGGCGCAACACGTCCAGCGTCATCTCGTCGTTGCGGATCACGCGCACGTCCTCGCCCAGCTCGCCGATGTATTGCACGAGGTTCCAGGTGAAGCTGTCGTAGTTGTCGATCATCAGCAGCATATGCGCGGCAACCCCTTGATATATGAATTTATTTTACGAAAAACTCGGTTCGTACCGGTACGCACGTCTGCTAATCAAAACGGTTGGTTGAATGCGCCAATGAACTAGGCGCTCGCCGAGCCAACGGATGCGAGCGCCGGTCTGGTGATTCCCATCCACGAGCGTAGCCGACTTCGCCATCTGCGGCGGACTACTCGGCCGCCGAGGCTGGTCGCCGCGCGCCTCATCGCGGCAAGTAGGCACCGTTCTGGGCGTGCCGGTCCCATGCGCCCGGAGCCAACGCCGTGCGTGCGCGTAAAGGCACCGGTCAACTGGTCGTCGCAGCCGCATTCCCGACAGTCGCCGACTGAACGCCAAATGACGAGACCGAGTTGCCTGCGGCAAGCCTCGAAGTTCCTGCGGCTCACAGAATGACGTTGAAGTTTTCTCGGCAGATCATCTGCCCCGGGTCGATTATCGCAGCCATCGCCGCCGAAGAAACGTTTCGTCAGCCTTTCTTGAGTTCTTTCATGAACTGAGACATGTGTGGCAGGAAAGACGCGAATAACGGATTCTTCTTATTCTCCAACATGACCTCGGTGAAAAGCTTGAGTCCGACGCCAAAAGGTGCGGCGGATTCTCCCGCGAAATCGCCGCGCTTACGCAGGCGGTCCACGATGGCAATGATGTCATCGTGGTTTCCGACGTCGAACTGCAGCGGTTGATGGATGGACGGGGCGCCGTTGGCATCGGCGATGTGCTCCACGGTGATCCTGTATCGGTGCTGCTTCATTGGTTTAATTTCTCGCTGGAGCGACCGTTCAATTTCGTGTCGCATTGCAGAGGGGAAACAGATTTTGAATACGCTCGATCATACGATGAGTTGACAGGGGTGCGACCGATCGATGGTCGACGCGCAGCGCGCCCTCTGGTCTCAAGCGAGTGGGCCACGTGCGGGCTCCGTCAAAAACGGTACATGTGCGACCTGGCTGGGCGCTTGCAGGGAACCGTCGCGGGTCTGCAGACCGAGTCTTCGCAGGGAATACGTTTGCGACGATCTTCCAACAGACAAGCCCGGGGACATGCCTCCGACATCGGCCATCAGCGTGCCGTATGCGGCCGTGCCTTCATCTCTTTTTGAGACGTTCGTCGCGAGGGGTTCCGCGCACCGCTGATTGGTTCCTGTGCGATTCTGGGCGCGCCTGCTTTGGCTGAGACCGGCTGTCCTTAGCCGTCGCAACGAGGCCGTCGCAACGGGAAGCCGACATTCGCGAAGGCCGAATAGATCGTCGTATGCATCAACGCGACTCACACGGCCTCGATCGGCCTTGTCCTCTTCGTTGACGAGTCGCGATCGCCAATCGGTGCAACGCAGTACCTGGCCGAGTTGCCGCTGGTGCCGGTCAGGCGTCCACCTCAACGAATCGTCGGATATTTCAGCAAATTCGAAAGCCCCATCTCACCGGATTCCGCCGAGGCGACCGGCCGCTGCGCCACCCTCGGCGCCTCCTCGTCGTTTTCTGGAACGCTCGCGCGCAATTCGTCCGGAATCGACGCATGTCCGTCGTCGAGGACGATCAGCTTCACGCGGCGATTCTTGTTGCGCCCTTCGTCGGTGTCGTTGGATGCCTCGGGCCGGAATTCGCCGAGACCGCTGATCGAGATGCGCTTGGGATTGATGCCGTTTTCGACGAACAGGCGCGCGACGCGCGCGGCGCGCGATGCGGACAGTTCCCAGTTGGACGGGAACTCCGAGGTCGCGATCGGCACGTTGTCGGTATGCCCTTCGATGTGCAGCGGATTTTCGAATCCGGACAGCGTGCCCGCCAGCTCGCGCATCGACGACACCGCCGGCGCCGACAGCGTGGCCGTTCCGCTCGGGAACAGCACATCGGCGCGAATCTCCACCTCGATCCAGCGCTGGTGGCGGCGTACAACGAGCATGCCTTTGTCGATCAGGGCCGTCATCGACTTTTCGATGTCGTCCGCGACGCCGGACAAACCGTTGTCGCCGGTCACCGCCTGCGGCGCAGCCATGACCGGAATCGCCTGCGGCTGATTCACCGCGGCGCTTGCGATGGCTCCGGACGACTCCGGCAGCGGCGACTGCGGCTGCTCGAGCCTGATCGGCGCCGGGCGCTGGCGTTCCGGTTCGGAATCGACGCGCGGAATCGGCTCGATGACTTTCGAACCCGTGAACGCCGTCGTGAAGGATTTGGACACCGCGCGCAGCTTGCCCTCGTTGACCGACGAGATCGCATACATCACGACGAAGAACGCGAGCAGCAGCGTCATCAGGTCGGCATACGGGATCGCCCATGCCTCGTGGTTGATGTGTTCTTCGTGCTCGATCGAGCGTCGGGCCATGCTCAATGGACGAAGCCCTGCAGCTTCGACTCGATGTGGCGCGGGTTTTCGCCTTCGGCGATCGCCGCCATGCCTTCGATGAGCATTTCCTGCGCGCGTGCGTTTTCGTTGATGAGGCCCTTCAATTTGCTCGCCACCGGCAGCAGCAGCAGGTTGGCCGAACCGATGCCGTACACGGTCGAGACGAAGGCGGCGGCGATGCCGGGTCCGAGCTTCGACGGTTCGGACAAATGCTCCATCACCGCCATCAGACCCATGACGGCGCCGATGATGCCCATGGTCGGCGCGTACGTGCCGGCACTTTCAAATACCTTGGCGGCGACCAGATCCGCATGGCGACGTCCATCGAGGTCCGCGCCGAGGATGCCGCGGATGGTTTCGGGTTCGCTGCCGTCGACCAGCAGCTGCAGACCTTTCTTGATGAAGCGGTCGCGCTCGCGGTCGAGCTGCGGCTCGAGGCCGAGCAGACCCTGCCGGCGCGCAAGCTCGCTCCACGACACCACGTGCTTGATCAAGCCGCCGGCATCGAGCCTGGGCGACTGCACCAGCCAGGGCAGCATGCGCATCGCGCGCTTCAGGGTCGTCGCCGGCGTCTGCACGAGGATCGCCGAGGCCGTGCCGACGAAAACGACGAGCAATGCCGCCGCACTCCAGAGCGAGTGGATACCGCTGCCCTTGAGCACGATGCCGCCGAGGATCGTCGCGATCGCGAGCACGATGCCCACGGGCGTCAGCATCTGCATGGCGGCCTCCGCGAGAGCGCGTCCTCAGCCATCACGACGTCCTGGCGAAGCGAAGCGTTCATCGCATGCCACGCCAGTCGCGCAGCCGTGCGCGCAAGCGCGTCAGGGCTTGTCCATGCAGCTGGCATACGCGCGATTCGGTCACTCCCAACACGGCACCAATCTCTTTGAGGTTCAACTCTTCGTCGTAGTACAGGGACATCAACAGCTGTTCGCGTTCCGGCAGCGCGCCGATCGCCTCGACCAGCGCCGCGCGGCGGCCTTGCTCTTCGAGCCGCGTCGCCGGCGTGCCGGCATGCTCGTCGGCGACATCGAAACGCTTGCCTTCTTCGTCGTCGCCTTCCTCGTCCAGACTCAATACGCGGGCGCGGCTCGCATCGCTCATGATCTGGCCGTACTCGGCCGCGGTAATGCCCATTCGCTTGGCGACTTCCGCTTCGGTCGCCTCCCGGCCCGTTTCCGCCTCGACGACGCGCATGGCTTCCATCGCCTCGCGCAACCGCTTGTAGACCGAACGCGGCGTCCAATCCGTTCGGCGCAGCTCATCGAGCATCGCACCACGGATGCGGATCGCCGCGAACGCCTCGAACTGCACCTCGCGCGTCGGCACATAATTTCGCGCCGCTTCGAGCAGCCCGATCATTCCGACCTGGATCAGGTCATTCAAATCCACGCTCGCCGGCAGCCGCCCCTTGAGATGCCAGGCGATCTTCTTGACCAGCCCGGCATGCTCGCGCAGCAGGTCGTTGGCCGACCCTTGCTGGACGCGCAGATATTCGGCGCTGGCGCTCACGCACGCATCTCCGACACCCGTGCAGCCGTGACGCGGCGCTCGGTGAAGAATTCAAGGTGGCCTCCGTTTCCCGGGACGTCTACCCATCTATCGGCAGCCTGGGACAGATTCTTGAATCCCAATGCGGAGCGGCTGCTCGGATAGGCATCCACGACCGCCACCTGGCGCCGCACCGCCCGTTTCAGGAACTCGTCTTCGGGAATGGCGCCGGCAAAATCGATGGTCACGTCGAGGAAGCGGTCGGTGACCCGCACCAGCTTCTGCCACAGATCGCGACCGTGCTGCACCGTCGGCACGCGATTGGCGACCAGACGGAAGCGTTGCACGGCGTATTCGCGGCTCAGCACCTTGATCAGTGCGTAGGCGTCGGTCAGGGAGGCTGGCTCGTCGCAGACGACGACCACGACTTCGGTCGACGCCGCGCAGTACATGGTGACGCTTTCGGACACGCCCGCTGCCGTATCGACGATCATCATGTCGAGCGGCTCGGCGAAGCCGCAGAACGCGCGGATCAGCCCGGCGTGCTCGGCGGTCGACAATTCGGCCATTTTCCGCACGCCGGATGCCGCAGGTACGACTTTGAGGCCGTGCGGCCCTTCCAGGATCACATCGGCCAGTTCGCAGCGGCCTTCGAGCAGATGGCCGACGTGCCGGTTCGGCTGCAGGCCGAGCAACACGTCGACATTGGCGAGGCCGAGGTCGGCGTCGAGCAGCATGACCCGTTTTCTCGCCATCGCCATCGTGACCGCGAGGTTCACCGCGACGCTGGTCTTGCCGACGCCGCCCTTGCCGCCGGTCACCGCGACCACCTTGACCTGCGAAAAGGGCGAAACGCCACGAAGTCCCGATGCCTGATCCATTTCTCGTCCGTCCTCGTTCGTTGTCATGCGGTTGCTACGGCCACACGGCCGAAGCGCTCGGCCATCAGGATTTCATCGGGCGCCTTGCCGTCGACGCGATCGGCCAGGCTGCATACCAGCCGGCGTGCATCGGCCAGTGCGATGTCTTCGGGCACGCGTTGTCCGTGCGTGGAATATTCGAGCGGCAGCTTGTGGCGGATGGCGACGGACAGCGCCCCACCCAGGGTCACCGCTTCATCCAGCTTGGTCAGGATGCAGCCCGACGGATCGAGCGCCGCGTACGCACGTACGCTGTGTTCGAGCGAGCCGGCCTGGACATTCGCCGGCAGCACGAGGGTGCAGCGCAGATGGCGCGCATTCGCCTTCAGCATGTCGATGACCGAGGGCAGCCGCGCATCGCGCACGGATAATCCCGGCGTATCGATCAGCACCATCTCGTGATCGGCGAGGTGCACCAGCAGGCGCGAGAGTTCGCCGGCATCCGATGCGGTGAAGGTCTGCACGCCGAGTGCGCGGCCGTAATGCAGCAGCTGATCATGCGCGCCGACGCGGTAATCGTCGGTCCCGATCAGGGCGAGCGAATGACGACCGCGGCGCTGTACGTGACGCGCCGCGAGTTTGGCCAGACTGGTCGTCTTGCCCGCTCCGGTCGCGCCGACGAGCGCGATGACGCCACCAAGTTGATCGGCATCCGTGCTGATGCACAAGCGGCGCGAGATCAGCCCGAGCGGCAGATAACGCGATTGCTGATGCGAAACCTCGGACGGAAGCTCGTCGGCGATCGACGCGGCGATGTCGGACTCGATACCGAAGCGGGTGAGATCGCGCAACACGCTCGCGCGCAGGGGATGACGGCGGTCGAGGTCGTTCCAGGCGAGGCTCGACAGCTGGGCTTCCAGCAGATGCCGCAGCTGGCCGATCTCGTCATGCACACGAGTACGCTCGGCGACGGACACATCCGCGCCGGTCTCGCGCGTCTCCGCAGCGACGGGTGCAACAGCCGCTGGTGCAACGGCGACTGGCGCAGCGTCGGCGACAACCGGGGCCGGCGTCTCGATCCTGGCTTTCGCGACAGGGGCTGCTTCGACCGCAACCTTCGGCGCTGCAGGAGCAGTCCCGGCCGCATTGCCCGCGACCTTCGGCTTCACGACGGCAGCGGCCGGCACCGGCGGTGGCGCACTGCGCCGAGCCGGCGCGGCTGCCGCCGCGACCGGCGCTTTCGCGCTGATGGTTTCAGGCGCTGCAGCCTCGATCTTCTCCGCTGGCCGAACGCTCGGCGCAGCGGCGGCGAGCGCCTCCGCGCGGAAGGGTTCGAACGCACCGCGCATCAAGGCTTCGTCGTAATCGATCGCGGCAACGATCTCGACCAGGCCCTCATTGCGCTGGATCGACAGAATGACGGCATCAGGTCCCTGGTCCTCGCGGACCTGTTGCATCGCCTGGCGCATGTCCCGCGCGGTGTAGCGTTTGATCTTCATCCAACCCTCCGGCAATCACGTGCTTTCACGCGATGGCACAACCCGTTCGAATTCGCATGACCCGAAACAGAACCTTGCAACCTAGCGTCCCAGACTCGACACCAGACGCACGCGCCGGTTGTCCGGAATCTCCGTGTAGGCCAGCACGCGCAACCCAGTCGCCGCGTGCTGCACGAACCGCGCGAGCCATGCGCGCAGCGGCGGCGGCACCAGCAGCACGGCAGGTTCGCCGATCAGCTCCTGCCGCCGTGTCGCTTCCGCGACACTCTTCTGCAAACGCTCTGCCAACCCGGGCTCCAGCGCAGCGCCGTTGACCGGCACCCCTTGCAAGGACTGGAGCAATATCTGTTCCAACTCCGGCGCCAGCGTGATGACGGGCAATTCGCTGCCCAAACCGCTGAGGTCCTGCACGATCTGGCGGCCGAGCGCGATGCGCGCCGCCGCGGTCAGACTGTCGGGATCCTGACTCTGTCCCGCGTGTTCCGCCAAAGATTCGACGATGCCGCGCACGTTCTTCAGCGAGACGCGTTCGGACAGCAGGTTCTGCATGACCTTGACGACGACGCCGAGGGCGAGGCGCTTCGGCACCAGATCTTCGACGAGTTTCGGCGCGCTCTGGGCGAGGCGGTCGAGCAGCTTCTGCACATCCTCGTGACCGAGCAGCTCGTGCGCATGCGCCTGCAGGATCTGGCTGAGGTGGGTCGCAACGACGGTGCCGGCATCGACCACGGTGTAGCCGAGCGTTTGTGCGTGTTCGCGCGCACCCGCCTCGATCCACAACGCCTCCAGGCCGAATGCCGGATCCTTGGTCGCGATTCCCATCAGCTGGCCGTGCACGCGGCCGGGATTGATCGCCATCAAGCGCTCGGGATGCACCTCGGCGGCGCCGACCGGCACACCGAGCAGGCTGATCCGATAGCCGCCCGGCGCGAGATCGAGGTTGTCGCGGATGTGCACCGAAGGCACCAGGAAGCCGAGGTCCTGCGAGAGCTTTCTGCGCACCGCCTTGATGCGTCCCATCAGCTCGCCGCCCTGGCTGCGATCGACCAGCGGAATCAGCCGGTAGCCGACCTCGAGCCCGATCAGGTCGACTGCCGCGACGTCCTCCCAACCGAGTTCGAGCGGTTCGCCATTGCTCGATGCAGCGGCCGGAGTGCCGCTGTTCTCGATCGGGCGACCCGCGCGCTTGGCCAGTGTCCACGCCACCGCACCGCAGGTACCGCCGAGCAGCAGGAACGCGACGTTCGGCATGCCCGGGATCATGCCCATCATCACCAGCACGCACGCGGTCACCGCCAGCGCCTTCGGCTGCGCGAACAGCTGGGCGACGACCTGCCGCCCCATGTCCTGCGAGCGCGAAACGCGGGTGACGATGATTGCGGTCGCGATCGACAGCATCAGCGCCGGCACCTGTGCGACGAGGCCGTCGCCGATCGTCAGCAGTGTGTAGGTGCGCGCCGCGGCGCCGGCGGCCATGCCGTGCTGGAACACCCCGATGACGAAACCGCCGACGATATTGATGAAGAGAATCAGGATGCCGGCGGTCGCGTCGCCGCGCACGAACTTGCTGGCGCCGTCCATCGAGCCGTAGAAGTCGGCTTCCTCGCGCACTTCCTGGCGGCGCACGCGCGCCTGCTCCTGATTGATCATGCCGGCGTTGAGATCGGCGTCGATCGCCATCTGGCGACCCGGCATCGAGTCGAGGGTGAAGCGCGCCGTGACTTCGGACACGCGCGTGGCGCCCTTGGTGACGACGACGAAATTGACGATCGTGAGGATCGAGAAAACCACCAGTCCGACCGCGAAGTTGCCGCCGATGACGAACTGTCCGAACGCCTCGATCACCTTGCCCGCGGCGGCGTGGCCGCTGTGGCCGTTGATCAGCACCACGCGTGTCGAGGCGACGTTTAGCGCGAGCCGCAGCAAGGTCGCCATCAGCACGACGGTCGGAAACGCGGCGAAATCGAGCGGCTTCATCACGTACACGACCGCCAGCAGGATCACCAGCGACAGCGCGATGTTGAAGCTGAAAAGCATGTCGAGCAGGAACGTCGGCAGCGGCAGCATCATCATCGCGAGCGCTAGCAGCACGATGAGCGGTGCGGCGAAGCCGCGGCGTCCGGCTTCCTTGATGTAGTTCAGCGTCGAGCTCACGGCTTTCATGGACGGGTCTCAGGCGATGAGGGCGGATCCGACAGCGCTGGATCGACCTCGGGCGATGGCTCTTGCGGATACGGCGAACCGGCCTCGATGGCGCGCTGCAGCTGGAAGACGTAGGTCAGCACCTGCGCCACCGCGACATACAGCGCCGAAGGAATTTCCGCGCCGATATCGGTGGTGCGATACAAGGCGCGTGCCAACGGCGGCGCGGCCAGCATCGGTACGCGCGACGTCGCTGCGAGCTCGCGAATCTGCGCCGCAATATGGTCGACGCCCTTGGCGACGACGGTCGGCGCCGCCATGCGGCCGTCGTCGTAGCGCAGCGCGACCGCGAAATGGGTCGGATTGGTGATGACCACGTCCGCCGTCGGCACGTCGGCCATCATTCGCTGGCGCGCCATCTGCTGCTGCATCTGGCGGATCTTGCCCTTGACCTCCGGGCTGCCTTCGCTTTCCTTGTACTCCTGCTTCAGCTCTTCGCGCGTCATGCGCTGCCGGCGCGCGTAGTCGAACAGCTGCCACGGCAGATCGATCAAGCCGATCAGCGCAAATGCGCCGGCGAGTGCCAGCGCCGCCAGGCCGGCAAGGTCGAACGCGACCGCCGTCGAGCGGCCGATCGGCGCGTTGCCGAGACCGATCAGGTCGGGCATGCGATGGGCGAGCACGATGCCCGCAGCGGTGCCGAGCGCGGCGACTTTCAACAGCGCCTTGCCGAGCTCGACCGCGACTTTCGCCGAAAAGAGGCGGCCGATTCCGGCGATCGGATCGAGCCGGCTGCCCTTGAAGCCGAGGCCCTGCGCGCTGAAATTCCAGCCACCGGCGGCCAGCGGCGCACACAGCGTCGCGGCAAACGTCACCGCGAAAATCGGCAGCAGGGTCCAGCCGGCTTCGACGGCCAACGAACGCAGCGACTCGGTCAAGGTGGCGACGTCGAAGATTTCTTCGCGGCGCAGCTTCAGGCCGCCGCTCAGCAGGCCCGCCAGCCGTGTTCCGAAGCCCTGATGCAGGAACAGCAGGATCGCGACACCCGAGAGCGTAACGATGGCGGCCGAGAAATCGCGCGAACGCGGGACGTCGCCTTTCTCGCGCGCCTCGCGCAGGCGCTTGTCGCTCGCCTGCTCGGTACGACTCTCCTTGTCATCGTGCTCGGCCATCTCAGGGACCTGCGCCGATCAGCACGCGCAGCGCAGCGAACGCGTCGGCCTGCATTGCACCGAAGGTTTGCGCGAAACCGCCGAGCGCGATCCACGCGATGGCGAACCCGGCGGTCAAGGTAATCGGAAAACCGACCGCGAAGAGATTGAGCGCCGGCGCCGCGCGGCTGGTGAAGCCGAAGGCGAGGTTGACCACGAGCAACGCGGTCATCGCCGGCAAGGCGACGCGCAATGCGCCGATGCCGAGGCTGGCGCCGAAACCGACGACCTTCCACAGCATGTCCGGCGCGATCGCGAGCGCGTCCGCGGGCAGACTCGTGAAGCTGTCGGCAAGCAGGCGGATCAAGGCCAGATGCCCGTCCATGGTCAGAAACAGCAGCGTGGCGAGCACCGTGTAGAACTGGCCGACCACCGGCGTGGTATTGCCGTGCTGGGGATCGAGCACGCTCGCGTAGTTGAGCCCCATGCTCGTCGCGACGAGTTCGCCGCCGTAGGCGACCGCTTCGAAGACGAGTCGCAGCGAAAATCCGATCAGTGCGCCGAGCCCGACCTGGCCCGCCATCACCGCAAAGCCCGACGCGCTCAACGGCGCGATCGCCGATCCACGCGGCGCCAGCGGCAGCAGCACGATCGTCAGCATCAGCACGAGCGCGACGCGCACGCGCACCGGCACCATGTTCGCCGCGAAGATCGGCGCCGTCATGACCAGCCCCGTCACGCGGCCCAAGGGCCACGCAGCCCCCGCGATCCAGTCCGCGGCCTGGGTGAGATCGAGCGGCATGTCAGCCGACGACGCTCGGCAGGCTTTCGATCAGCTGCCGGGTGTAGTCGAGCAGCGTGCGCAGCATCCACGGCCCGGAGATCGTCAGCACCAGCGCGAGCGCGAGCAGCTTCGGGATGAAGCTCAACGTCATTTCGTTGATCTGCGTGGCGGCCTGCAGCACGCCGATGAGCAGGCCCACCGCGAGCGCGGTCAGCAGCAGCGGCGCCGCCAGCATCATCGTGATCAGGAGCGCGTGCTGGCCGATGCCGATCACGCTTTCGGGCGTCATCATGGCGCGGCCCTCACAGCGTGAAGCTGCCGGCGAGCGTGCCGAGCAACAGCGCCCAGCCATCGACGAGCACGAACAGCATGATCTTGAACGGCAGCGAGATGAGCATCGGCGACAGCATCATCATGCCCATCGACATCAGCACGCTGGCGACGATCAGATCAATGATCACGAACGGGATGTAGATCAGGAAACCCATCTGGAACGCGGTCTTCAGTTCGCTGGTCGCGAACGCCGACACCACCACGACGAACGGCACCTCGCTCTTGTCCACGTAGCCGGGCGAGTGAGAGAGCTTGGCGAACAGCTGCAGGTCGGAGTCGCGCGTCTGGTCCAGCATGAAGGTGCGCAACGGTGCCGAGCCGGCGGGCAGCGCCTGCTCGGCACTCAGCTTGCCGTCCATATACGGTTGCACACCGTCGGTCCAGGCGCGCGACAAGACCGGCGACATCACGAACACGGTCAGAAACAGAGACAGGCCGACGAGCACCTGATTCGGCGGACTCTGCGCGGTGCCGAGTGCCTGACGCAGAAAGCCGAGCACGATCATGATGCGCGTGAACGAGGTCATCAGCAGCAGGATCGCCGGCAGCAGCGTCAGCGCCGTCATGCCGACGAGGACCTGCAGGCTCACGCTCCAGGTGTCGGTCGTGCCTTGCGTCGTCTTGACCAGCAAGGCCGGCAGCGCCGGATCCGCCGCATGCGCAGCGGACGCGAACAGGAAAGCCGCCGCCAGCGCGAAGCCTTTCGCCGGCACCGTCATCGCTGGTCTCCCCGCGCGCCGCGCAGCAGCGACGCGAACGTGCCCGCAAGCGGCGGCGCGTTCGCGCGGGTCGGCTCGGGCAGCGGCTGCTCGAGCACCATCAAGGTGGACACGTGACCCGGCGCGACACCGAGCAGTACCTGCCGCTCGCCGACCTGCACCAGGACGACACGTTCCTTCATGCCGACCGCGACGCTTTCGAGGGTGCGCACACGGCCGCCAGTCCGACCCGCGGCAGGAAATCGTTTCAGCAGCCAGCCGGCGGCGAGAATCATCGCGATGACCACGATCAGGCTGGCGATGACGCGTCCGAGTCCGGCCAGGCCCGGCTCGACATCCGCCGACGCAGCACTTGCCGGCAGCGAATGCGCCAGCATCAGCAGCGCTGCGTGCACGCTTCGTTTCATCGCAGCTTCCGCGCGCGCTCGGCGGGACTGATGACATCGGTCAGGCGGATGCCGAACTTCTCGTTGACGACGACGACTTCGCCGTGCGCGACCAGCGTGCCATTGACGAACACATCGAGCGGCTCGCCTGCGCCACGATCGAGTTCGACCACCGAGCCCTGGTTCAACTGCATCAGGTTGCGGATGCTGATGCGCGCGCGTCCGATTTCCATCGAGAGCGTCAACGGCACATCCAGAATCATGTCCAGGTTGACTTCGCCGCCGGCACCGGCACCGCCGAGCTCGTCGAAACGCACCTTGGCGATATCGCCGGCAACGTCGCCGGCAGCGCCGTTGTTGACCGCGTCATTCATGGGATTTCCTTTTTGATGGAGAGGGCCGGGCGCGCGCGGCGGCTCACCGAATCGACCACGCGAACGGCGTTGTAGCCGCCCGCCGTACCGAAGCGGGAATGGAACAGCGGAACCTGTTCGGCTTCGAGCGTGACCAGGTCCGGCAAGTCGATCGGGATGACGTCGCCAGCGCGCAGTTTCATCACGTCGCCGATACGGATCTGCGTGCGCACGAGGTTCGACGCGAGTTCGAGCTCGGCATCCAACACTTCTTCGCGCAGCGCTTCCTGCCATCCCGCATCGGCCGGCTCGCCGTCGCCGTCGGCGCGGACGCCGAGATGGTCGCGCAGCGGATCGAACATACTGCCCGGCATCGCCAGATGGATCTCGCCCTCGACCTTGTCGATCGCGACCCGGAGCCGCGACACCACGACCGCGTCCTGCTGGGCGGCGATGCCGGCGAGCTGCGGATTCGTTTCCGCCCGGACCGCTTCGAACGCGAGCGCCGTGAACGGCTGCCAAGCATTGCTCAGCGCCTCCAAAAACGCCTGCAGCAAGAGCTGCGCGACGCGATACTCCGACGGCGAGAATTCACGCTCGCCGGCATCGCGCTTGAACAGGCCTTTGCCGCCGAAGAAGTGATCGACGAAGGCGTAGACAAGGATCGGCTCGATCGACACCAGCGCGTTTCCGCGCAGCGACTTCGCCTTCACCAGGTGCAGGCAGGCCGGCGTGCGCAACGAACTCACATAGCCTGCATAGTCGACCAGCTCGGCACCGGCTGCCTCGATCTCGCACGCACAGCGCGTCTTCGCGGCGAGCGCGTCGCGCAGATGACGCACGCAGCGCTCGTGGATGCGCGAGAGGTCCGGCAGCTTCGGCTGGCCGCTGACGCCGATCTTGGCGAAGTCGAACACGCGCACCTCGCCGGGCGCGGCCGGTGCGTCGACGCCGACCGCGCCGCTGTTGACGCCGTCCATCAGCGCGTCGAGTTCATCCTTGCTGAGGATCTCGTTCGCCATGGCCGCTCACTGCATCACGAAGGACGTGAAATACACCGCCTCGAGCGTGGCGCCCTTGGCACGTTCGCCGACGATCTTCTGGATCTCCGCCAGTGTGTCGGCGCGCAATTTTTCCTTGCCCTCGCGCGAGGCGAGCGCCTTCGCTTCCTGGCTGCTGAAGAGCATCACCAGTGCATTGCGCACGGCCGGCTCGGAGGCCTTCGCCGCATCGAGCGCCTTCTGGTCGTGCGCCATCAGTTGCACGCTGATCTGCAGGAACCGTGTCGCCACGGTGTCCTGGAAATTCACGATGAACGGCGGGTCGAGCGCGAGGAACAGCGGCTCGGAAGACTTGGCCGACTCGGCAACTGCCGCGGAGCCCTGTTCCGCGCCACCGGCTGCAGCGGGCGCTGCCTTGTGGCCGAGCAGATAGCTCACCGCACCGACGGCAACGACCAGCGCAAGCGCCATCGCTCCGATGAGTGCCTTCATTCCTTTCCCGAGACCTGCCGCACCGGCCTCTTTTTTTGCGTCTGCCATGGAGTCCGCCACCGAAGTTTGTGAATCGTCGGGGACGTCTTGAGCAATACTTATGCCAGCAACGGCAGGAGCAAAAATACGTTCTGCGACAGAGCCCTAGCGAGGGATCGCCGCGACGCTGCCAATTTCTTGACGGACTGCAGCCCGCTGGCGTGGTGCGTCGAAATTCGATCGCACCCCGCGATGGGTATCGACGTGGCTCGCAGCGTCCGCTGCCGCGATCCGATCGGGCAGCACCATGGGCGAACACAGACGCGACACTGCGCGAACGTCTCGGGAGTCTGGCTGGATCACGCCGACAGCCATCCATCGGCTGACTGCGCCGAAGCTGCTAGATGAAGTCGTCGAGCAAGCCGACGCGCACGCGCTGCGCTTGCGGAACAGCCAGGTGGTCCACCCTCGCCTCCACGCCGGCCGCGCTCTCGCGCAGCTTCGGTGCCGCGCCCGGCTGGCGTTCGCCTCCGCCTGCCTGTTGCTGCGAAACACTGGCCTGACCGAGCGACATGCCGCCGTCACCCAGCATGCGCTGCAGCGCGGGCAGCGCATCGCGAACCAAGGCCTGCGTGACCGGATGCAGAATCGAGAAATGCACGTGCACCTGTGCGTCCTGGATGCGCACGCTGACCTGCATAGGACCGAGACCCTGCGGCTCGAGATTGATGCTGGTTTCCGCGTGCTCGCCTTGCGCAAGCATCTGCACGTGGCGCGCAAGCGCAGCCGTCCACGCGGCCGCATCGAACGACGAAGACCCCGGCAGCGTCGTCGCCGCCTGCGGTCCTGCATCGACGCGGCCCTCGGTCATGACCGGCGCCGTCAACGGCTGCGCGGATGAATCGGTGCCGGCGGATGCGTGTTTGGGGACGAGCGCATCGGCGCGTCCCAAGGCGAGCACGGTCGACAGCGACGCGGCCGGCTGGCTCGAGGTCGACGCACTCACGCCTGCGCTTGCGTCGACAGCGCCGACATCGCCGGCGTCCGGCACAAGCTCGCGATTCGTCGTGCGCGGCGCGGTCGCCCGCAGCGACGCTGCCGGTTGTGCCATGGGTTGCAATGGCTGCTGGCCTGCGACATCCGCTTCGAGACGCACGGGAATTTCAGAGGCGTTCAACAGCGGCTGCGACGCGGAAAATCGGCGCGCGGCAGGCGCTGCGCTCGGCGTCGGCGCAGCGGCACCCGTTGGAAATGGTGCGTCCGACGGTTTCGGCGCTGCGCGGCTGGCTGCTGCAGCGGCCACTGCACGGCTCTCGTCGTCGATGAGGCTCTGCGCTGAAAGCGTCGATGCGCGCACGCCGGCAGCCGTACGATCAGCGGCACTTCCCGGCACGGACGATGGCGACGCTCCGAGCGGGCGTGCAGTCTCGGATTTTCCGGGCATCGCGCTGCCGCCGCGGTCGCCTCGATCGATCCCGCCGCCCATCGCCGCGTCATCGGACGGCGTGCCCAAGGCCGGCATGCTGACCAGGATCGCAACCGCTGGCATCGACTCGGGCAACCCGGTTTCGCGCTTCGTTTCGTCGTGCTGTGCCTGCGTGTCGTCGCCGACGCCGACAGGGGTTGCTTCCGCCGACGGCAGGGTCGCAGCGGGCGACTGCGCGCTGCCTGCAAGCGCGGCGAACAGACTCTCGAAACTCCCCGCAGCGGTCGCCTTACCCGAGGCATGGTGGGCATGCGCCGCGGCGGCGGATCCGATGCGCGAAATCGACGCGCTCAACCGTCGACTCCTTCGCCGGACGGCTCGCTCCAGGCGAAGCGCTGGTATTGCGAGCGTTCGTCGAGTTCGCTTTGTTCGTAGCGATCGCTGCGCCGCGTCTCGGCCGCGCTCAGCCGTGCGACCGTGTTGTCGAGCGCGCGCGATTTCGCGCGCGCTTCGCCGCAATGACGCTGTTCCTGCACGAGCAGCCGCTGCTGACGCTCGACTTCGCGCTGCTGGAACGCGATGGCTTCGTCGACGCGGCCGAGAAACCGATGGCGATTGACCAGGGCGGCGATTGCCAGCGCCGGCGCATTGGCGGCATCGATCACGTATTCGCTGCGAAAGCGGTGCAGCTCGCCGAGCTGCGCCTCGCCCGACGCCACGCCGTTGATCCGCTCCGCCAGTTTCAGGGTGGCATTGTCGGCGCGCTGCTCGGCGATTTCCGCGACGCGGGTGAATTTGTCGAGACGGGTCATTGCGTAGCTCCGGACGCTTGGACGAGCTGATCGAGTGCCTGCGCCGATGCGGCAAATGCGTTCGGCACGTTGACGTCCTGCTGCAAGAACGCCGCCAAGCGCGGCCAGGCCGCGATGGCTTCGTCGACGCGCGAATCGCTGCCGCGCTGGTAGGCGCCGACGCTGATGAGGTCGCGATGCTGCTGATAAGCGGAATAAATCTGGCGGAAGCGCCGCGCCGCGCCGAGCTGCTCGCCGGTCACGACCTGCGGCATCACGCGGCTGATGGATGCGTCGATGTCGATCGCCGGATAGTGGCCGGCCTCGGCAAGATCGCGCGACAGCACGATATGGCCGTCCAGGATCGCGCGTGCCGCGTCGGCAATCGGATCGTGGCGGTGATCGTCGCCTTCGGTGAGTACCGTGTAGAACGCCGTGATCGAACCGGCGCCCTCGGCACCGTTGCCGGCGCGTTCGACCAGCGCGGGCAGCTTGGCGAACACCGACGGCGGGTAACCCTTGGTTGCCGGCGGCTCGCCGATGGCCAGTGCGATTTCACGCTGCGCCTGGGCGAAACGCGTCAACGAGTCCATCAGCAACAAGACCTTGAGACCGCGGTCACGAAAATACTCCGCCACGGCCGTGGCGAGCCACGCACCGCGCAGGCGCAGCAGCGGCGGCGCATCGGCCGGCGCGGCGATGACCGCGGCGCGATGCATGCCCTCCGGCCCCAGGATGTGCTGGACGAACTCCTTCACCTCGCGGCCGCGCTCGCCGATCAGGCCGACCACGATCACGTCCGCATCGGTGAACTTGGTCATCATGCCGAGCAGCGTGCTCTTGCCGACGCCGCTGCCGGCGAACAGACCCATGCGCTGTCCGCGCCCGACCGTCAGGAGTGCATTGATGGCGCACACGCCGACATCGAGCGGCTCCTCGATCGGGTGGCGCAACATCGGATTGATCGGCTGGCCGGCGAGCTTTACGCGCGCATCGCAGTACAGCGGGCCGAGGCCGTCGAGCGGCGCGCCGGTGGCATCGATCACGCGGCCGAGCAGTGCATCGCCGACCGGGACATCGGAGACCGTTTCGAGCGGCCTCACGCGCGCGTTCGGAGCGACTCCGCGCATTTCGCCGGCCGGCATCAGAAAAAGACGCTCGCCGGCAAATCCGACGACCTCGGTTTCGAGCGCGCCGCCGTCGTCGCTGCTGACCATGCAGCGCCCGCCGAGCGGCGCCTCGCAGCCGACCGCCTCGAGGGTCAGTCCGACCACGCGCCGCAACACGCCTTCGGCCACCAGCGGTCGCGGAAATGCAGCCGCGCGGCGGCGCGAGGCAAGACTCGCCGTCCAGCGCGCGCCGCGCGCGAGCAGAAGGTCCTCGGTGGCCGTCACCGGCCGTCTCCGCCGAGCGCGGCGTCGAGCACGGTGGAAAGCCGGCTTTCCAGGCTCGCGTCGACCTGCGAAACATCGGTCATGACGCGGCAGCCGCCGAGGGTGAGGCTGGCATCCTCGACGATCTCCCACGGGTGCGCGCCGCTGCCGGCGGGCAGGTGCTTGCGGACCAGCGCCGCGTCTTCCGGCGCCAGGAACAGCCGTACGTTGCGTGCATAACTGGGCAAGGCCGCCATCGCCTCGCGCACGGCGTCGAGCACGCGCTCCGGCGAAACCGACAGTTCATGGCGAACGATCCGCGCGGCCGCCGTCGTCGCGAGCAGTACCAGCTCGTTCTCGACGGCTGCGTCGAGACCGCTGAGCGGCGCCGCCATCGCGTGGATGATCGCCTCGACGCGCGCCAGCTGTGCCGCCAGCTCGACACGCGCTGCATTGCGTCCTTCCTCGAGTCCGGCCGCATGACCGTCCTCGCGCGCGCGCGCCTCGATGTCTTCGATCTGGCGCAACGTACGCGTGGCCGTCGGCGACACGGTCACCGGCTGGCCGACTTCGGGCAGATCCCAGCGCCGCGCTTCGGCGGCATTCTCGCGCGCCAGCACGCTCATGCGCAGGCCCCCGTCGCCGCCCGATTCGAATTCAACGCATCACACGTATTCATCGGAGCCGCCGCCCAGATTGATCTGGCCCTGCTCGGCCAGGGCACGCGCACTGGCGAGGATCTCCTTCTGCGCGGCGTCGACTTCGCTCAGCCGCACCGGTCCGCGCACCTCGAGGTCTTCGCGCAGCATGTCCGCCGCACGCTTGGACATGTTGGCGAATATCTTTTCGCGGATCGCCGAATCGGCGCCCTTCAAGGCGACGACGAGCCGTTCGGTCTGGATGTCGCGCAGCAGGGTCTGCAGGCCGCGGTCGTCGATGCGCAGTAGGTCGTCGAAGACGAACATCAGCTCCTGGATGCGCTGGCCGAGTTCAGCGTCGGCTTCGACGATGGCCGACATCACCTCGAGCTCCTTGGCGGAGTCCAGGCCGTTGAGAATCTGCGCGGCCGCCTTGACCCCGCCGAGCGCGGTCGCCTTGCCGCGCGACGCACCGCCGGCAAATTGGCGCTCCATGATCTTGTCCAGTTCGAGCAATGCGCCGGGCTGCACGCCATCGAGCGTCGCGATGCGCATCACCACTTCGCTGCGCAGCCGTTGCGGCATATGGCCGAGAACCTCGGCTGCATGGCCGGCATCGAGGTGCGCGAGCACGATCGCGATGATCTGCGGATGCTCCGCGGCGATCATGTCGGCGATCTCGCCGCCTTCCATCCACTTCAGCGCTTCCAGGCTCTTGGCGCCCTTGCCGCCGAGGATGCGCTCGATCAGGTTGCCGGCTTTTTCCTCGCCCAGCGCACCGACCAGCATCTTGCGCACGTAGTCTTCGGTGCCGACGCCGAACGAGGTCTGCCGATCGAGGCTTCCGGTGAACGCGTCCAGGACCGAATCGGCCTGTTCGCGCGAAACGCTTTTCAGCGACGCCATCGCCGTGCTGATCAACTGCACTTCGCGTGCATCCATGTGCTTCAGCACCGACGCCGCATCCTGCTCGCCGAGCGAGAGCAACAGCACGGACGCGCGCTGCGCGCCACTCAATTTCTGCATCTCAGCCATCTTCGGCTACCCATGTCTTGACCACCTGCGCGACCTGTTTCGGCTCCTGGCCGGCGACACGCTTGGCCAGCTCGATCTTCTGCTCGAACGCGAGCACGGGCGGCGTCGCCACCGGACCCAGCGAGGTCAAGGTCAGACTGTCGCCCATCGGCTCCATGACGGCGCTGCCGCCGGGCGCCAGCTGCAGGTTGCCGCGGGTTCGCTGCGGGCCGACCAGATTGCGAAACAGCGGCCGCAGCACGATGAGGATCAACAGCACGGCGAGCAGCGCGCCGAGGCCTTGCTTGAAGACCTCGCGCATCGTCGGCTGCTGCCAGAACGGAATCGCGACTGGTTCGCCTTCATCGTTCGCATGGAATGCGGCATTCACCACGCTGACGCTGTCGCCGCGCTTGTCGTCGAAACCGACCGTGTTGCGCACCAGCGCCGTCATCTGCTCGATCTCGTCCTTGGTGAACGGTGTACTGACCGTCTTGCCCTTGTCGTCCAGCGAAGACTTGTTGTCGAGCGCGACGGCGACGGTCAGCCGGCGCACGCTGCCGACCGGCTCGCGCGTGTGGCTGATCGTGCGGTCGACCTCGAAGTTGCGTGTCGACGAACTCGACAGCATGCCCGTATCGGCGGGCGTGGAGGACGCTTGCGTCGTGCTGCCGGGTGGCGTGGCGGGCTTGGCCGTCGGCGGCTGGTTGCTGAGTGCGCCGGGAACGCCGACCGGACTGCCGGCATCGGTGCGATGTTCGGAACTGGTCTGCTCGCTGCGCACGGTGGTGCGCTGCGGATCGAAGTTTTCGCTGGTCTTCTCCGTCTCGGTGAAGTCCATCTGCGCGACCACCTGTGCGCGCACATGGCCGACGCCGACCAGTGGCGCAAGCAGGTCTTCGATGCGCGACGCATACGCGGTTTCCATCTGACGCTGCAGACGGAATCTCGAATCGCTGATCGCCGAATCGCTGCCCGGCTCCGCTTCGGTCAGCAGCGTTCCGGCCTGATCGATGACCGAGACGCGGCGTGGATCGAGTTCCGGCACGCTCGCCGCGACCAGATGCACGATGGCGCCGACCTGCGCCGGATCGAGCTGGCGGCCCGGGTAGAGGCTGAGCGTTATCGACGCGCTGGCCTGGCTGCGGTCGCGGATGAAGGCGGACGGCTTCGGCAACGCGAGATGGACGCGGGCGGCCTTGACCGATTGCAGAGAACCTAGCGTCGACGCAAGATCGTTCTCCAGATACTGCTGATAACGTGCTTTCTCGGCCAGTTCGCTCATGCCGAACGGGCTTTGTTCGCCGCCGCCGATCTCGCCGCTCGACTGCGATCCGCGCGGCAAGCCCTGCGCGGCAAGTTTCAGACGCGTCGCCGACAACTCGCTCGCGTTGACGAAGATCGCGGTGCCGCCGTTGCCCAGTTGATAATCGGTGTTCGAGACCTGCAGCGCCTGCACCACCTGGGCGGCGTCTTTCTCGTCCAGGTTCGCATACAGCAGCGCGAGGTTCGGCGAACGCGACCACAGCACGATACCGACCCCGATCGCCACGGCAATCGCGATACCGACCAGCAGCGCGGCCTGCCGCGCGCCGGGAATGCGCGTGATGTCGAAGCGCGAGGGCGCTGGCTGCAGGTTGATGCCCGATTCCAACAGATTGCTCATGACGTGCTATCGCTCCTGCTCAGACCTGCATGTTCATGATGTCTTTGTATGCATCGACCAGCTTGTTGCGCACTTCGGTGACCGCTCGGAACGACAGGTCGGCTCTCTGCATGGCGACCATCACGCTGCCGATGTCGGTTCCCTGATCGCCGCGCTCGAAGGCTTGCGCCATCGCATTCGCATCGTTCTGCATGCCACCGACTTTCTCGATCGACTGCTTCAGCACGCTGCCGAAATCGACGCCGCCCTGCTCCTGCAGCGCCGCCAGGGGCTGTGCGCGCGACTGCGCGGTGAGCGAACGCATTTGCTGAAGCAGGCCTGTTACGTCGATCGTGTTCATCAGGGGATTGGCCTATCGCTGGGTCGGTGCGGCGCGACGTCCCGCGGTCGCGTGAGCCCCATGCTTACAATGTTCATGCCACTGGAAAAATGTGTTTGCGGTCAGTGCTCTAGCAGGTGGCGCGGCGGCAACGTCAAGATTCCGACAAGGCCGCGGGAGACCTGCGACAGCGGCCGGCGCAGGCGCCACAGGCGTGAACCATCGCGACGATGGGCGGACGATGTGGTGCTTCTTGATCGAGGTACTTCGCTGGTCCGACGTGGCCGGGCGCGGCCGGCGAGTCGAACCCTCCCGCGCTCGCTACAACGTTTTCGAGGTACGCGATTGCGGACGCGCATGCACGACGACGCAATCAGTATGATTTCGTCAAGCGGACGTCGACGAGAAATCGCGGGGCAGCAGCGCGGACGGATACGCGACTGACGCTACGCATTCTGTCCGGAAGCAAAGGCGGATGACGACGATCGACCGGTCGGTCCTAGCGGTGACACGCCGAGCGCATTCGTCTGCGGACCGACTACGGCCGTGCGACGAAAGGCGGTCTCTGGCCGCTCACCTCATCGATTGCCGGCGCGGGAACGAACTGCGAACTCCATCGTGCCAGGGTCTTGCGCCGCATGAGCCATCGACTCGATCAGGCGGCGACGTGGCAGCCTTCCGCCGCGAGCTCGTACTTGCGCAGTTTCTCGACCAGCGTCGTGCGCTGCAGCCGAAGGATTTTCGCAGCCTGTGCCACGACGCCGTTCGCCGCGGCGAGCGCCTGGCGGATCAAGGCCATCTCGATACTGGCCAGGTGCTCGCGCAAGTCGATACCGTCGTCGCCGAGGCGGATCTCGAGTGCGGATGCCGTCATCAATGCCGAGTGGCGGATGTCGACGGCGACGTCGGCGGTGTCGCACGCCTCGGCAGCGTGCGCGCGGTACTGGGCCGGCAAATCACTGCTGCGAACGACGCGGCCCTGATACAACACGGCGAGTCGCTCGACCAGATTGCCGAGTTCGCGCACATTGCCGGGCCAGGCATATCCGCACAGCGTCATGCAGGCATCGGCGCTCAGCGAAGGCGGTCGCAAGCCACGCTCCGCAAGGCGCTCGCCGAATGCCGCGAGGAGGTCCGGTATGTCCTGGCGCCGATCGCGCAGCGGCGGCAGCTCGATCGGAAACACGTTGAGCCGATAGAACAGATCTTCGCGGAAGGTGCCGCCCGGCACGATCGCCCGATCCAGATTTCGGTGCGTCGCGGCGATGATGCGCACGTTGCAGCGGATGGTCTGGTTGCTGCCGACACGTTCGAACATGCGCTCCTGCAGGACGCGCAACAGCTTGACCTGCATCGGCAGGCTCATGTCGCCGATCTCGTCGAGGAACAACGTGCCGCCCTCGGCGAGCTCGAAGCGTCCCTTGCGCGTTGCGATCGCGCCCGTGAATGCGCCCTTCTCGTGGCCGAAGAGTTCACTCTCGAGCAGTTCGCTCGGGATCGCGCCGCAATTGATCGCGACGAAAGCGTGCTGCCGGCGCGGCGATGCCGCATGGATCGCGCGGGCGACCATTTCTTTGCCGGTTCCCGATTCGCCGAGCAGCAACACGGTCGTGTCGAACGGCGACACCTGCGAAATCATCTGGTTCATCATGACGACGGACGGCGACCGGCCCACGAGTTTCGTCGGGTGGGCCGGTACGCGACTCTCGGCGGAAGTCGCAGCTGCAGAAGCGGTGAACGTCATCTCGGCGGAACCATGTTCAGGTCTGGTAAATTTTTCTTTAGCAACATCGGTGCCAAATCCACTTTGTGACGTACGTCTCATTCCCGCGCCGCTGAGAGCGCCACTTCGCGCCGATGTGCGCGAAACACCAGCCGCTCGAACGCCTCGACGAACGACTCCGGCAGGGCGACGAAAAACGCCGCCGTCCATCCCGCTTCCAGCGGCGCAGCAATGCGCGCCTCCAGTTCCAGCGGCAACGCGGGGCAGGCGGGCAGATGAATCGCGACGATGACGGTCTCCCCCGGCTGCGCGCCGTCGTCGCCGAGCCATTCCACGCCGTAGGCATTGAAACGCATCCTGACCGGCGCGGGCAGCTGCAGCTGCTGCTCGAGAACGCGCCCCAGCAATTCCAGCGTCACGTTGAGTTTCGCGTCGAGGCGCTGGAGTTCCGCGCCGAGCGCGGCGGCGTCTTCGCCGCGCTCGAGCGACGACTCGTCTCCGGCCAGCTCGAGGGCGAGGACACACGCATTGCGGCGATCCCGGCGCGGTTTGTCCTCCGAAGAGCGGGCAGCAAAGATGCCGAGCGGATAGGTGCCGCTGTGCCGGAGATGGTCGCGGTACGCAAGCAGTCCGCTGTCACCTGTCACGTCTTCACACATCCCTGGAGCGACGAGGACATTTGTGTACTTTTTGTAAGTTTGTGTCAATGCGCCCTGTCAACTCAGCGCATTCGTGAGGCCCGTCACAGGCCGATGCGGGACATCCGCGCATACGACGCCGCATGCGAGGAGGCCCGCCTCTGATGTTCCAGCGCAGACGCGGCCTTGCGGTGCGCGGCGACGGTGAGGGCGACGACCTGCCGATCGGTCTCGACGATGTCGCGCAGTAGCTGCAACTGCGCGTCTGCCGGTTGCGGCAGGCGCGAAACGATCGCGTTGCGCTCGGCCTCCAGTTCCGCGACGCGGCCGAATTCGCCGGCTTCGGCGGCCAGCAGCATGCGGCGGACCAGATCGAGCAGGCTTTCCCAGCTCGTGATCATGCGGCACCCGCGGTGCGGACCGGGGCGATTGCGTTCCAGCCGCCGGCGACCTGGCGCAGCAGGCCCGCGACTTCGTCGAGGATCGCCTCGTCGTTGTTGAGGTTCGCGCTGACCAGGCGGCCGATGATGTATTCGTAGAGCGCGTCCAGACGCTGCGGCAGCCCACCCGGCGCCTTCATGTCGAGACTCGCGCGCAGTGCGCCGACGATGTCGAGGGTCTTGCCGATCTCGACCGCTTTCTCGGCGACCGCCCCGCGCTGTATGTGCCCGGCGGCAGACGCGATGCGCGCCAGAGCACCGTCGAACAGCATGCCGATCAGGCGGTGCGGATCGGCCTGCTCGACCGAACCGGCCGTGCCGACCTGGCGGTAAGCGGAGATGCCGTTGAATGCTTGCGAAAACGCCATGGGAAATTTCTCGCGCTTTCCAGAGGATCAAGAAGACGAACCGGCGGCCGGCAGTGCCGCCAGCTGCTGGGTGAGGAAGGTACTGGTCGATTTCAGACTCGTGAGCAGGGTATCGAGCGCGGTGAACTGCGTCTGATACATCGTCGTGAGGTCCTGCATGCGCGCGTCGAGCTGGGTCTGCTGATCGTCGAGCGACTTGCTGCTGTCGTTGAGGCCTTGCGTGCGTCCCGCGAGTATTCCCGTGCTGGACAGATAATTGTCCAGATACGGATTCAGCGTCTGCGCGAGTCCCTGCGAGGCACCGAAGAGATTCTTGACCTGGGTCGGGTCGGCAGCCAGCGCCGTGCCGAGCTTGTCGCTGTCCAGGCTCAACGTTCCGTCCACCTGGAAACTGATGCCGATGTCGGCCAGCGAGCGCACCGACGAGTCGGCGGAGCCGACCACTGCACCGAGCTGGCGCGCCAGCTGGTTCTGGATGCCGAGCAGGGTCGAATCGCCGAGCAAGGCGCCGGCCGTCTTCGTGCTGGCGTCGTAGCTGGTCAGTGATTTGCTGGTCGTCACGAAATTGTTGTAGCTGGTCACCAGCGCCTTGATCGAGTTCGCGATCGAGCTGTTGTCGGCGGCGATGGTCAGCGTGGTTGGCGTTCCAGCGGACAGCTGGCTCAGGTTGAGCGTGACGCCCTTGATCGCGCCCTGCACCTGGTTGGTCGCGCTGTCGACCTCGAAGCCGTCGATGGTGAGCTTCGCATCCTGCGCGGCGGTGACGGTCGAAAGACCGTTCACGCCATTGGCGGGATCGTAGGAAAGGCCGGCGACGTCGCCGGTCCCGCTGACGGTGAACGCGTTCGCGGCACCGGTGGTGGTCGAGGTGAGCACCAGGTGATCGCCGTCGTTGGCGTGCACGACCGCTGCCGCGACGCCCGGATTCTGTGCCGAACGATTGATCGAATCGGCCAGCGCCGAAAGGGAATTGATGCCGCTGCCGACGTCGATCGACAGGGACTTCGTTCCGACCGCAATCGTCAACGTCCCTGAGGAGAACGTCGAGTTGGCCGCGAACGCCGCAGACGATGCCTTGGCTGCGGTCGCCAGCTGCTCCACGTTGATCGCGTACGTGCCCGCCGATGCCGTTGCGTCCGCGATGGCGCTGAGCACACCGGTGGTCGACGTCGTCGCCAGGAAATCGGCGAACGCGGTACCGTCGGACAGGCCCTTCAGTGCGGTCTGGATCGCCGCGAGGGACGAGGTCAGCGTACCGATCGCCGAGATCTGCGAAGTCACCTGCGATCGATGGCTGTCGATCTGGTCCTGCTGAGGAGCCCGCTCGGCCGCGACCAGCTGGGTCACCAAGGTCGTCACATCCAGACCCGAGCCGATGCCGGGTGAACTGATGGTCGCCATGTCGAACTCCTCTTCTACTTCTACGCAAACGTCGGGTCGTACCGTTCAAGGGCCGCCGCCAAGGAGCACGTCGTGCGGACGCGCCCCTTGCGGCGTGATGCTCAACCCAGCAGCTTCAGCACGCTTTGCGGCAGTGCATTGGCCTGGGCCAGGACCGAGGTGCCGGCCTGCTGCAGGATCTGCGCGCGGCTCATCGCAGCCGTTTCGGCGGCGAAGTCGGCGTCCTGGATGCGCGAGCGCGACGCCGAGGTGTTCTCGGAAATCGCCTGCAGGTTCGAGACCGTCGACTGGAAGCGGTTCTGCGCGGCGCCGAGCGAGCTGCGGAACGTGTTGACCTGGGTCAGTGCCGCGTCGACGGCCGTCATCGCGGTCGCAGCGTTCGCCGCGCTGGTGACGTTGGTCGCCGTCAGGCCGAGACCTGCCTGGTCGAGCGTCGTCGCGCCGAAGTCGATCGCCACCGTGTCGGTCGCGTTCGCGCCGACCTGGAAGTTCACCGAACCGAGTCCGGCGAGCACCTTCTGTCCGTTGAACGTGGTCTGGTTGGCGATGCGCGAGATCTCGGAGAGACGCGCCTGCACTTCCTGGTCGAGCGCCGCGCGGTCGTCGGTCGAATTGCTGCCGTTGGCGGATTCGACCGCGAGTTGGCGGATGCGCTGCAGGTTGTTGGTGACTTCCTGCAAGGCCGACTCGGTGGTCTGTGCCATCGAGATGCCGTCATTGGCATTGCGCACGGCCTGGTCGAGACCGTTGATCTGCGACGTCATGCGCGTGGCGATCGCGAGACCGGCGGCATCGTCCTTGGCGCTGTTGATGCGAAGGCCCGACGACAGACGCTCGATCGAGGTCGACAGATCGTTCTGCGAGGCGTTGAGGTTGCGCTGAGCGGTCAGCGACATCACGTTGGTATTGATGAAAGACATGGGTTTCTCCTGGAACCTTGATTGAGCCGGCATTGGCTCGGATTTGGGTCCGGCGGAGCGATCCCGGGGGATGCCTGCCGCCTCAATCAAGTTATCGGCGCGTCTTCGGCGAACTTGAGATTTTTTTTGCAACCGTGTTCGCGTATTTCGACGCACGCCGTCGATGCCGATACCGGGCGTGGCTACTTCAGATAATTGAACAGCGAAAGGCCCTGCACTTTCACATAGGCAGCCTGCGCCGCCTGCAACGCGGTGGTCTGCAGATTGAGCGCGCTGATCGCGCTCGGATAATCGACGTTCTGCACGTCGCCGAGTTGTCCCTTGATGTCGACCGCGACGCTGCCGTTGAGCGATTTCTGATCGCCGGCCGTGTTCAGCCGCGCGCCGATGCGTGCCCTGATGTCGACGATGCGGCCGCTGGCCTGATCCAGGTTTTCGATTGCCCGGCCGAGGCGCTCGGTAATGACGGACGCATCGTGTGCCGAGCCATTCGGTGCTTCCAAGGCGTCGGCGATATCGCTCAAGGTCGAGAACACGTCCTTGCTGCCGCTCGGCGCGATCGTGTACGAGTCGCCCGCCACGGGCGTGCCGGTGAACGCGACCTGGGCGCCGTTGAACTGGATCGTGGTCGGATCGGAATAGCTGCCGCTGCTGACGACCGTGTTCGACGCGTCGACGACCTGATAGGTGCCCGGCGTCGTGAACTGGATCTGATAGCCGGCACGGTCCCACGTCCCGATATCGCTGACGCTGTTCGCGCCGGCGATCAGCGTGCCCTGGTTCGTCGGCGCGGCGCCGACGCTGAAGTAGCCGTTGCCGGCGGCAATCTGCTGAAAGACGTGCGAACCCGGATCGCCGGTTTCGAGCGTCTGGCCAGGCGCGATCGCGATCGCTCGCGCGGTCTGGTCGCCCGCATAGGCGACGGCGTCGCCGCCCTGCACGAACGGCTGCGTGCTCGTGCGGCTTCCGGCAAAGATGAAGTCGCCGCCGGGATCCTTGGTGTTCGCCAATTGCACGAGCTGCGCAAGACGCTGGCGGATTTCGGTCGCGATGTTCTTGCGCGAGTCGGCGTCCTGCGTGCCGTTGTTGCCTTCGAGCGCGAGCGTGCGCACGCGGCCGAGCAGATCGCTCACCGTGGAGAGCGTCTGGTCCTCCAGACCCAGCCGGTTGTCGGCCGAATCGATGTTGCGCTGGTACTGCGCGATCGCCGCGTTCGCGTGCGTGAGGTCGAGCGCGCGCGCGCTTCCGGCGGGATCGTCGGAGGGCGCGAGGATTCGCTGGCCGCTGCTGATCTGCAACTGGGTGCGCGCGGCAGCCGATTGCTGATCGAGCATCGCGTTGACGGCCTGCTGTTGCATCCAGCCGGTGGAGATACGCATTTCAGGCCCCCTTGGCGGCCGCGAGCAAGGTATCGAACAAGGTGCCGGCGACGGAAATCACCTGCGCCGCCGCCTGGTAGGACTGCTGGTAACGCACGAGACTCGCCGCCTCTTCATCGAGGTTCACGCCGGAGACGCTTTGCTGCGAAGCGACGGCTTGATTGAGCAACGCGGTCTGCGCCGACAGACCATCTTTGGCCTGCTGCGCCGTGACGCCGACTTGCGAGACGAGCTGGCCGTAGGCATTGGTCAACGTACTGTTGCCGCCGTCGAGGACACCGAGATTGGCGACATCGGCGAGCGCCAGTGCGTTGGTGTTGTCGCCGACGCCGGCGGTGTTGGCGCCGACGCTGAAGCTGTCGCCGGCCTGCGGCGTGCCGCTCAGGGTCAGGCTCCAGCCGTTCTGCGCAATCGGCTGACCGGGCGTGTAGGAGAAGCTGCCGCTGCCGTTGATCTGATAAGCGGTCGGAGACGTGAACGTGATCGCCACCGGCTGCAGCAGATTGGGATCGGCCGCATCCGACACGCTGAGGCCATCGATCCGGCCGGTGCCGGTATTCGCGCCCGCCGCACTCGCGGCGATCGGGCTTGCCGCGGCAATCGCCCTGGCATCGGTGATCGCGACGTTGATTTCGCCGGGCGCATCGGCGGTGGGGCGGATCAGGAAACTGTCGCCGGCGCTGGCCGTTCCGGCAACCTGGAAGCTGAGCCCATCCGCCACGAACGGGTCGGCGGCGGTGCCCGAGCCGGTCATCGACACGGCAGTGCCGTCGCTGCGCGTCAGCGACCATGCGCTGCCGTCGTAGCGCATCGTGTAGTCGGAGGTGGTCAGCTGGCCGGCGTCGGCAATCGACGCGCTGATGCTGGCGGTGCCGGTGTTGTTGCGGTTGGCGAGCGAGGCCGGTGTCGACGTCGTGAAGAAGTCGCCGCCGAGCTGGCCGTTGAGATCCATACCGGCGCGATGCTGCTGGTTGATCGCATCGGCCAGCGCAATCGCCGTGCGGCCGAGTGCGTTGCGCGCCGGCGTCAGCATGTCGCGTCGAAAATCCAGGATACCGCCGAGCGCGCCGCCGCTGACCTGCGCGGTGATCACGCTGCCGTCGCTGGCTGCGATGTCGTGCTGGGTCGGGTCATACGCATTCGGCACGAGCTTGAGATCGAGCGAACGCGTGCCGAGCACGAGCGGCTGGCCATTGCCGATCGTCACGTTGACCTGGTTGCCGTCCTGCGGCGTCACCTTGACGCCGACATGCGTCGCGAGCTGGCGCACCAGCTCGTCACGCTTGTCCAGCAGATCGTTCGGCGGCGAATTGCCGGCGCGCAGGATCTGCGCATTGAGGTCGGCCACGCCCTTGCTCAGCGTATTGATCTGCGACACCTCGTCGCCGAGCCGCTGGTCCGATTCGTGCTCGAGGCTGCCGAGCTGGCCCGACAGGTTGTGCAGCCGGCTGGTCAGGGAATTGGCCTGGCCGAGCACGGTCTGCCGCGTCGCGGCGTCGGACGGATCGTTGGCAAGGTCGCCGAGCGATCCGAAGAACGCGTCGAGGGACGGCTGCAGGCCGGCCGAGGTATCCGCCAGCAGGTTGTCCACCCGCGTCGACAGATCGTTGAAGGTCGATGTGCGGCTCTGCGCGCCGGTGGCGTCGCGCACCTGGTTGGTCAGGAACAGATCGTAGATGCGCCGGACCGACTCGACGTTCACCCCGCCGCCGATCCACGCGCTGCCGTAGCGGCTCGAGGCATTGGTGCCGAACAGCACGTCCTGGCGGCTGTAGCCGGCCGTGTTGACGTTGGAGATGTTGTTTCCGGTCGTATTCATGCCGAGCTGCGAAGCGAGCAGCCCGGAGATCCCGGTGGAGAGTAGGTCGGTCATGGCGCTGCCTGCATCGAGCGGAGCATCTGGATCAGAAAGACGGCAGAGCCGGCGGATTCTTTAGGGCCGCCAGCGCATCGCGCATCGGCGAGCTGTTGGCGATGTGGGCGAGCTTGGAGGCATAGGCAGGATCGGTCGCATACCCTGCGCGCTGCAGCGCCTTGGCAAAGCCGCTTACGTCGTCGCCGTGACCGAGCGCCGAGGAATAGCGCGGATTGCCGGCGAGCAGGTCGGCGTAGTCGGAAAACGCGCCGGCAGGCGAGGTATAGGCGCGGAAATTGTCGACGCGGCGCACCGCAGCACCGTTCTCGTATTCGGTCGTGGCCACCTTCGCGCGAGCGCCCTGCCAGCTGCTGCCGGCCTTGATGCCGAAAAGATTGTTGCTGCTGGCGCCGCCGGCGACGCGCGGCATGTGCTGACCCCAGCCGGTCTCCAGCGCTGCGTGCGCTAGCACCGCGCGGACCGAGACGCCGAGTTGCTTCGCCGCGGCCTCGGCATGCGGCAGCATGGTGCGTACGAAGTCGCCCGCCGACGCCGGCAATTGCTCGCGCACGCGGCGCAATGCGCCGTTGCTCGCCGCGTCGATCGCGGTATACGCCGCGTGCACGGCCGGATGCAGGCCGCGTCGCAGCGTGTCGGCACCATCCAGCAAGGTCGATGAACCTGTTTCGGCCACGGCATTGCCTGCAACCGGTATTGCAGCCAGTGGCCGCCCCGGCAATGCGTTCAATCCGTTCGATGCATGGCCCGAAGCATCCGCTGTTGCCGATCTTCCGTCGAGCTGACGCTCAATGACTTTGGCGATGCCGAGTCCTTTGCCGCGCGTCGACAGCGTCACTGCGAGCTGCTGGTCGGCAAGTTCGCGATATGACTTCGACTGCTGGCTGTCGAACAAGCCGCTGCTCGTCGTCGCGCCGCGCATCGACTTCAGCATCATCTGGGTGAACAGGGTTTCGAATTGCCGCGCGACCGTTCCGCTCGCCGCCTTGCGATCGGTACGCGCAGCCGCCTTCAGCCGCGTCAATGCGGCGAAGTCGGTGTAGGCGCCGGTGGTGCGCGGATCGAGTGCCATGGCTGCCTCAGATCACCACGAGCTCGGCGTGCAGCGCGCCCGCTTCCTTCAGCGCTTCGAGGATCGACACCAGATCGCTCGGCGCCGCACCGACCTTGTTCACGGCGTGCACGATGTCGTCGAGATTGGCGCCGGGACCGAACTTGAACATGTGTCCGCCGTGCTCGGTGATCTGCACCGTGCTTTGCGGAACGACCGCCGTGGTGCCGTTGCTCAAGGGCCCCGGCTGACTGACGCTCGGCTGTTCCGAAATCGAAACCTCGATCGATCCATGCGCCACCGCCGCGGGCGACACGCGCACGTTCGATCCGATCACCACCGTGCCGGTGCGCGAGTTCACGATCACCCGCGCCGGTGCATCGCCGACCTGGACCTCGACGTCCTGCACCGCAGCGAGGAAGCCGACGCGCGAGCCGGGATCGACCGGCGAGCGCAGGCCGACGGTGACCGCATCGACGGCGCGCGCGGTGCCTTCGCCGTAGGTGCGGTTGATCGCAGCCGCCAGGCGCGAGGCGGTGCCAAAATCCGGTGTGTGCAGGTTGAGCGCGAGATCGCCGGCTGCCGCGAACGAACTCGGCACCAGCCGCTCGACCGTCGCACCGCTCGGAATCCGGCCGCTGTTGGAAATATTCACCTGCACGCTGGAGCCGCTCTTGCCGCTCGCGCTGACGCCGCCGATGACGAGGTTGCCCTGCGCCATCGCATAGACCTGACCGTCCGCGCCCTTCAACGGCGTCATCAACAGGCTGCCGCCGCGCAGGCTCTTCGAATTGCCGATCGACGATACGGTCACGTCGATCGACTGCCCCGGCTTGGCGAACGCTGGCAGATCGGCGGTGACCATCACGGCGGCGACGTTCTTCAGCTGCGGCCGAACATTGGCGGGCACGGTGATGCCGAACTGCTGCAGCATGTTGTCGAGACTTTGCGTGGTGAACGGCGCCTGGCTGGTCTGGTCGCCGCTGCCGTCGAGGCCGGCGACGAGCCCATAGCCGACCAGCTGGTTGGCGCGCACGCCAGCGACCTGGGCGAGATCGCGCACGCGATCCGCATGGGCGGCGCGCGTCGGCAAAACCGCAGCGAACGCCGCCATCGCGACGATCGCTGCAAGCGATGCGAATCCGCTACCCAGCGGGCGAAGGTGCGGGGACGACAGGTGCGGCAGTCTCATTGCAGTGCGTCCTAGAACGGCATGTATTTCGAGGTGAAGAAACGCGACAGCCAGCCTTGCGTATTGGCGTCGGCCAAGGAGCCGCGGCCGGTGTAGCCGATGTTGGCGTTGGCCACGCGGGTCGACGGCACCGTGTTGTCCTGGCCGATGTCCTGTGGACGCACGATGCCCGAGATGCGCACGAGTTCCTGGCCCTGGTTGATCGTCAGCCATTTCTCTCCGCGTACGATCAGATTGCCGTTCGGCAGACGCTCCGCCACCGTCACCGTGATCTGGCCCGACAGCTGGTTGCTCTGGCTACTCTCGCCGTCGCCGTCGAACGCACTGTTGCTGCCGAGGCCGAACGAAAAAGGATGGCCGGCAATCGTCGTCGGGTGACCGAACAGCGTCGGCGCCGAGATGTCGTTCTTGTTGGTCTTGCTGGTCTTGGTGCTGGCCTTCTTGCTCGCCTGCGTGTTCTCCACCAGGCCGATCGTCAGGATGTCGCCGATGCGATGGGCGCGCGGATCGGAGAACAGTTCCATGTTCTGTTCGTGGTGATAGATCGCACCGTCCGCCTGCGGGCGCTCGAACGAGGCCTCGCTCGGCGGCGTCGGCGCATACGACTCCGCATGCTGCTGCGTCGTCGGCATCGCCACGCAGCCGGCCAGCCCCGCTGCAAGCGCGGCCGCGCGCAGGACATGAGCGACGTATCGAACGATGTTCGCGCGCGTGCTCATGTGTGCGAGTTCATGTACTGCAGCATTTCATCCGAAGCCGAAATGGCTTTCGAGTTCATCTCGTAGGCGCGCTGCGTCTCGATCATGTTGACCAGCTCCTCGACGACGTTGACGTTGGAACTCTCGAGCGATCCCTGCGCCAGGGTGCCGAGCCCGTTCAGGCCCGGCGTTCCGGTCTGCGGCGCGCCGCTGGCCGCGGTCTCCACCAGCAGGTTCTCGCCATGCGCTTCGAGGCCCGCGGGATTGATGAAATCGGCGATCTGCAGCGTGCCGATCTGCGCGGGCGCCGCCTGCCCCGGCACCTGCACCGACACGGTGCCGTCGGCGCCGACGGTGAGACTCTGCGCATTCGCCGGAACCGTGAGGGCGGGTTCCAGCGGATAGCCGCTGTTGGTGACGATCTGTCCGTCGGAATTCAGATGCAGCGAGCCGTCGCGCGTGTAGGCAACGGTTCCGTCCGGCATAGTCACCTGCAGGAAGCCGCGCCCCTGCACCGCCATGTCGAGCGGATTGTTGGTCTGCACCAGCTCGCCCTGGGTGAACAGCTTCTCGGTGCCGACGACGCGCACGCCGGTGCCGATCATCGTCCCGGCCGGCACCTGCGTCGCCTGCGAACTCTGCGCGCCCGGCTGCCGATCGTTCTGATAGATCAAGTCCTCGAACGCGGCGCGCGAACGCTTGAAGCCCGTCGTGTTGACGTTGGAAAGATTGTTCGACGTGACCGCCATGCGCTTTTGCTGCGCATCGAGTCCGGTCTTGGCAATCCACAGTGACTGGAACATCGTGATTCTCCGTGTGCTTCAAGCGCGTTCTGGGCGCCGGCTCAACTCGTTGCCTGCAGCAGGCGCGTCGCCGACTGCGCGTTCTGATCGACGTTCTTGATGCTCTGCATCTGCATTTCGAACTGGCGCGACAATTCGATCATGCGCACCAGCGATTCGGACGGATTGACGTTGCTCGCCTCGAGCGTGCCGGCCGCCACCTGCACGCTGTCGTCGGTGTCCGCCGCGGCGCCGTCGCGCAGATGCATCAAGCCATCGGCACTGCGTTCGAGCGCGGCGGGGTCCGGGTTGACCAGCTTGATCCTGCCTGCACTGCTGACCCTGGTCGGGCCCTGCCCGAGCGGCACCAGCGCGATCGAGCCGTCGCTGCCGATGTCGAGCTTGGAGTACGGCGGCAGCGTGACCGGGCCGCCGTCGCCGAGCACCGGCAGGCCCGCCGCGGTGGTCAGCAGGCCGTCGGCATCGATGCGCAGGTCGCCGGCGCGCGTGTAGCCCTCGGAACCGTCGGGCGACTGCACCGCGATCCAGCCCTGGCCGCGCACCGCGATGTCGAGGTCGCGTCCGGTCGAGGTTTCCGCGCCCGGCGAAAAGTCCGCACCCAGGCCCTGCGACATCGCGTTGATGCGCGTCGGATTGCCGGGGCCTTCGACCGGAATGCTCTGGAACGCCGCCATCTCCGCCTTGAAGCCGGTCGTGCTCGCGTTGGCGAGGTTGTGCGCGACGCTGGCCTGCGCGGCCATCGTCTGCGCAGCACCGGTCATGGCGACATAGAGGAGACGGTCCACGGAGAACTCCTATCAGCCGTTGCGGATGTTGAGCACGGTCTGGGTCATTTTGTCGTCGGCGGAGATCGTCTGCGCGTTCGCCTGGTAGTTGCGCTGCGCCTTGATCAGGTTGACCAGCTGCGAGGTCAGGTCGACGTTGGAGTTTTCGAGTGCGCCCGATTGCAGCTGGCCGAAGTCGCCCGTGCCCGCCGTGCCGCGGATCACCTGACCGGACTGCGCGGTCTCGACCCACATCGTGTTGCCTTCGTTCTTGAGGCCCTGCGCATTCTGGAAGTCGGCCAGCGCAATCTGTCCGAGCGACTTGGTCTGGCCGTTGGAAAACCGTGCCGAGATGATGCCGTTGGCATCGATGTCGATGCCGCTGACCTTGCCCGGCGCGTAGCCGTTCTGCACGATCGCGCCGGGATCGAAGCTGTCGCCGTACTGGGTGACCTTGGATGCGTCGATCGTGATGTCCATCGGCGCGGCGCCGTTGGTCGGCGTGAATCCGGTGAATGCGAGCTGGCCGTCGGCCGGCGTGGTCAATGCGCCGTTGGCGTCGAATGCGACCGGCTGCGAGCCGACCGACGTGCCGTCGATATACAGGTTCGCCGTCCACTGGCCGGGCGCGGTGTTGACGTAGTAGACGGTCGCCGAGTGCGCCGCACCGAGGGAATCGTAGACCTGGAACGGCGACGCCTGGTTGTAGCTGGTCGCATCGGTCGGATCGAGCGGCGTCGTCGCCGGCGGTGTCGCGTTCGCCGGCAGGTTCAAGGTGAAGTTGGCGGTGCTGGTCGCCTGCGGCGGGCCGGTCAGCGAGGAGATCTGCAGATTGCTCAGCGTGCCGGTGTCGAAGCCGCCCGCGCCGTTCGGCGGATACACCTGCAGGAATCCGCCCTGCGGCGAAATGATGTTGCCGTTCGCGTCCGGCTGGAAGTTGCCGGCGCGCGTGTAGGCATAGCCGCCTTCGGTCTTCAGCGTGAAGAAGCCTTCGCCGGTGATCGCCATGTCGAGGCCGCTGTTGGTGTACTGCACGCTGCCCTGCGCAAACTGCTGCGCGACATCGACCAGGCGCGTACCGCTGCCGATCGCGGTGGACGAAAGACCGACGCTGCTGGCGGTGAAGAGATCGGCGAATTCCGCGCGCGAGCCCTTGAAACCCGTCGTGTTGACGTTGGCGATATTGTTCGAAATGACTTCGAGATCGGCTTGCGCCGCGTTGAGTCCGCTCAGTGCTACGTTGAAAGGCATGTCGGTTCCCCTTTGAGGAAAATGGTTGTTGGTTGGCCGCAGGTCAGACGATCTCGAACACCTGCGACAAGGCGATCTGGCCGAGTGCGCCGACGTCCACCATCGGTGCGCCGCCGTTCGCGCCGAGCGTCACGCCCTGCACGCTCGCCGTCGCGTAGGTCTGCGCGGTCTGCGCGACGCCGTCGACGGTGGCGGTCGCGCTCATCGAATAGGTGCCGGGCGGCAAGGTACTGCCCGAATCGCCGACACCGTCCCAGCTGAAGTCGGCCGTGCCGGCCGCCGTCGGCAGCTGCACGGTGCGCACCACGTTGCCTTCGGCATCCTTGATCTGCAGCGTAACTGCGGTCGCGTTCGCGGGCACCGCCACCGCGCCCTGCATGCCGCCGGTGCCGAGTTCGTTCTTCGTCGAGGCGAACATCACCTTGTGGCCGAGTACGTCGTTCGGGCGGATCGAGGACTGCGCCGAACTCAGCGTCTGCGCCAGCGAACTGAAGGACGTCTGCAGGCCTTGCATGCCCGAGACCAGGCTGAACTGGGTCAGCTGGTTAAAGAAGCTCGACGGATCCATCGGCTGCGACGGATCCTGCGATTGCAGCTGGGTCGCCATCAGGCGCAGGAAATCGCTCTGGTTGAGATCGCTGCCACCGCTCGCCGCGCTCTGCTGCGCATACGCCGCGTTGGTGGAATTGTTGATTGCATAGAGATCGCTCATGGGTGCTCCGACTATTTTCCGAGATCAAGCGTCTTCAGCATCAACTGCTTGGCGCTGTTCATGACTTCCACATCGTTCTGGTACGCACGCGACGCCGAGATCATGTTGACGAGCTCGTCGACCGGATTGACGTTCGGGGTGAACACGTAGCCATCCGCATTCGCCAGCGGGTTGCCCGGCTCGAAGCGACTGCCGATCGGCTGCGCGCTCTCGCTGATGCCGGTGACGCGCACGCCGGCGCCTTCGCGCTCCTTGCCGAGCCCCTGCTGGATCGTCGCGAAGACCGGCTCGCGCGCCCGATACGCGCCCTCCGGCGTCGTCGAAACGCTGTCGGCATTGGCGAGGTTCGACGCGGTCGTGTTGAGCCGGACCGACTGCGCGCTCATCGCGCTGCCGGCGGTATCGAAGATGCGGAAGAAGGACATGCGTCAGGTCCCCGTGATGGCGGTGCGCAAGGTGCGGATCTGCGCGTTGATGAAGGTCAGGCTCGCCTGGTAGCGCACCGAGTTCTCCGCGAATGCGGCCTGCTCGCTTTCCGCATCGACCGTGTTGCCGTCGAGCGCGGGCTGCATCGGCACGCGGTACTTCAGCGCTGCCGCGGAGGTTTCGCTCGTGCCCGCACCGACGCCCGTCGACGGTGTCGCGAGCACAAGTTGCGGCGTCGTCGTGCCTGCGCCACCGAGCGCTGCGCGAAAATCGACGTCGCGCGCCTTGAAGTTCGGCGTATCGGAGTTGGCCATATTTGCGGCCAAGACTTCCGCACGCTTCTGCCACAGCGCGAGCGCCTGGGTGTGGTTGCCGAATAGTGCGTCAGTGAGGATGCTCATGGGTGAGCTCCGCGATGGGTCGATGCTCGGCAGTAGCAACAGCTGTGCCACCGCTCCGCAGCGACCGCGCAAACCCGCGCCACGCCTTGCTCTACGGGCGCCGTCGGGACGGCTTGCCTGATCGCGCCGACGGCAACCGCCGCCGCGCGACGGAAAACCGTCGCCGCTGGCGCGCGCTCGAGCGCGAGCGCTCGTCGAAGCGCGCGCTGAAGGCGATGGCACAGGGCTTGCTCATGCGGGAGTGCCATGGACCATCGAATAGCGATGTCACACACCCCGCCCAGCGAAATTCCGAATCATCGTGCGGCGGTTGCGCACGATCATCGCGAGCTGCCGGTGCGATCCTTCGCAACGGCGCGCGGCCGCGACGAACGCCGCGCCGGATTTTTGACGCGTGCCCGTGCGGTGTTCGTGCGCGGCATCGTCGTGGCGGCGTCGCTCCTCGTCACGACGACGCCGGCATGCGCGACTTCGGACCCGACAGCCACCGAAGCTGCAAGCAACGCGGCCTTGTCGCTGCTTCGCCTGCGGCCTGAACTCGCCGGGGCCCGGGTCGAGATCGACCTGCTTCCGTTCGACCCGCGCATCGCTATCGCCGCCTGCTATGCGCCGTTGCGTGCCGAACTCGTCGGCCGCCGCCTCGCCGGGCCACGCGCGACCGTGCGCGTGAGCTGTGCCGATCCGCAAGGTGCCTGGAGCCTCGCCGTCGGTGCGCGCATCCGCGCCTACAAACCCGTCGTCGTCGCTCAAGTTTCGCTGGCGCGTGGCGATACCCTGGATGCGGGCACGACGCGGCTGGCTGAAGCCGATGTCCTCGGCAGCGGCTACGGCTACCTCGACAAACCCGAAAAAATCGCGGGGTCGCGCGTCCTGCGGCCGATTCCCGAAGGCAGCGTGATTCCACCGGGTGCATTGGCAAAACCCTATCTGGTCGAACGCGGCCAATCGGTGACGCTCGTTTCGCGTGCGGATTCGATCAGCGTGCGCGCCGTCGGCGTCGCGATCGAAGACGGCAGCGCCGGCGATCACGTCCGCGTGCGCAATCTCTCCTCGGGTCATACCGTCGGCGGGGTGGTGGAGGATCGCGGCGTCGTCGCCGTCGGCGGCTGACCTGTCCCGATGTTCAGCCCTAAAGTTTTGCGGGAATCGGCCGATTGCCTCATAGCAGGCACGTGACCAGTCTCTTATCGGAGTTCCAATGAACACCAAAATCAATGGCTTGGCACCGCTCAGCACAACGCCGGATACGGTGATCACGACGCCCAAGCGCAATCCGGAAAGTTCGGAAACCGCGACTGCCGTCCGGCGCGAGGACCGTCTCGAGCTGACCAGCTCGGCGCGCCTGTTGAGCGAAACGGCCAGCGACAGCGACAGCGCGCCGGTCGATGCGGCGCGTGTCGAACGCCTGCGCGCCGCCATCGCGAGCGGCACCTATCGCATCGATGCCGGCCGCATCGCCGACCGTCTGCTCGACGCCTCGGTCAAGACCGGCAAGGCGGGTTGACGGTGAACGCGAAGTCGGAGGTAGCCCGGGCACTCGCGGCCGCGGTGGTCGACATCGAGAGCGGCGCGGCGCAGCTGCGCGAAGCCTTGATGGCCGAGCGCACGGCGCTGAATGCCGGCGACGAGCAGCAGCTGCTCGCGGCGACAGCGCTGAAGACCCAGCTCCTGCAGCGCCTCGACGCGCTCGAGCGTGAGCGCGTGCACCTGCTCGAGCAGTGCGTCGAGCGCGGCCGCAGCCAGCCGTTCGCCATGAGCAAGGCGCTCGGCGGCCGGCCGGAAGCGCTGAGTGCCTGGGAGCAGGCGCTGGCGACGCTGGAGGACTGCCGCCTCCAGAACCAGGCGAACGGCAGTGCGGTCGAAGCGCGCCTGCGCCATGTGCGCCGTGCACTGGAACTGCTGACCGGTGCACGCGCCGACGCCGATCTGTACGGCCGCAGCGGAACGGCCGAGACCCTGCGTCGTTCGCAAACGCTCGCGCGCATCTGACCGGTGCGCGGAGACACGCCATGATCGACGACATCGATGCGGTCTGCGCGGCGCTGTCGCAACTGGTGGCAGCGCGCAGTCCGCTGCATGTCTTTCTCGAGCACGATGAGAGCGCCTACGCCAGCGTGCTGCTGTCGCTCGATCGCGCCGCAGGCGTCGTACTCGCCGACGAACTGCAGCCCCCCGTCGGACACCGCAAGGTGACCCGGGGATCGTCGCTGCACGGAACCGCGCGTTTGAACGGCGTCGAGCTGCGCTTCCGCTCGACCGTGCGGGCGATCGATACGGACGCGCCCGTGGCCGCTTACGCACTCGATATCCCGCGCACGATCGACTATCGCGAACGACGCGACGCGTTTCGTACACGTGCGGTTGCGACACGCGGGGTGCGCGCGCGACTTCTCGAAATCGTCTGTGAGGAGCCGGCCGCATTGGCCTATTCCGGCAATCCCGGACGGCTGAAGACGCCGCTGTGCTACGAGGCGAACGTCGCCGATGTTTCGCTCGACGGCATCCGCCTGAGCCTTGCCCTTCCGCACACGCTGGAGAGCACGCGCGTGTGGCACTGCGCACTGCAGTTGCCGCGCGGCACCGTGCATACGACGATCGAGGTGCGACATGTTCTGCTGTCGCGGCGCCGCGACGAGCCGGACTGCGTCGGCGCGAGTTTCGTCGCGTTGCCGGAGTCGGCCGGGCGGCAAATCAGCCGCTACGCCGCGTCGCTGCAGCGCCAGCGCTTGCGCAAGCGCACCCCTTCTACTGTGGGATCCGACCGATGACCCGTGTCGCAGCCAATGCCGTCAAGAATGTTCCGGAAGGCGCTGCACCGATCCAGACGGTGGTCATCACGCGCCAGCCGATCGTGGACGCGCAACAGGAGCTGATCGGCTACGACTTGCTGGTGCACAGCGCGGACTGGCACAACGGCATCGAAAACATCGAGCGCAACCTGGTGCACGCCTTCGTCGATCTCGGCATCGACCGTCTGGTCGGAGCCGCCGAAGCGTTCATGCGGCTGCCGCGCCTGTCGCTGGTCGTGGCGACGGCGCTGCCGGTCACCGGCCACCGCGCCGTCATCAGTATCGATGCGTCTGAACCCATCGACGAGCAGACCCTGGTGGAAATGGCGACGCTGCGCCGCAACGGTTTCCGCATCGCGCTGGAAAATCCGCCGCGGCCCGATGTCGACGAGAACATGCAGCGCGCGGTCGGCCTTTCGCAGTTCGCCAAGTTCGCGATGACCAACGCACCCGACAGCAGCGTCATCGACGCGCTGCGCTTGCGCGGCCTCAAGGTGATCGCGACAGGCATCGACACGCAGATGGACCTGCGCCGCGCCGCCGCCCTCGGCTGCGACGGATTTCAGGGCTATTTCCTATGCCAGCCGGAGGCCGTCCTTGGCACCCGTCTGCGCGAGAACAAGCTCAGCGTGCTGCGCCTGCTCGCTGCGATCGAAGATCCGAGCAAGGGGCCGGTCGAACTCGACGCCATCATCCGCACCGATGCCGCGCTGAGCTACAAGGTTCTGCGCTGCGTGAATTCCGCATATTTCGCGCTGCCGGTACGCGTACGCTCGATCCTGCATGCGACCGTCTATCTCGGCGTCAACCGGATCCGCAACTGGATCCGCATGCTGGCGATTTCCGGGCTCGACGACTGCCCGACCGAGCTGCTCAAGTTCGCGCTGATTCGCGGGCGCATGTGCGAGCTGCTCGCCGCCGGCCTGCCGAACGACCAGCGCGAGATGGCCTTCACCGTCGGCCTTTTTTCGCTGTTGGATGCAATGCTCGGCGCGCCGCTGGAAGACCTCCTTTCGCATATTCCGCTGACCGACGAAATCCGTGACGCACTGCTGCTGAAAACCGGCCAGCTGGCCGGCCTGCTGGAACCGGTGTACGCGTGCGAGCGCGGCGACTGGGCCTTGCTGCAGACCAGCAGCGTGCCCACCGCGCTGTGCGCGACCGCCTACGTCGACGCCGTCGCCTGGGCCGAACATGTCTTCGAAGCCGGCGATGCGGAGCCGGCCTAGATCGCCATCAACTTTTGATCCCGCTGGCCGATAGGTTTTCTATCGCCAGCCGCAATTTTTTGGAGTTGCAGATGCTGCTCATCGTCGGTTCGATCATCGTCCTTGCCAGCGTGGTGGGCGGCTTCCTGTTGTCGCATGGCGAACTGGGCGCGTTGTGGCAGCCGTACGAACTCATCATCATCGGCGGTGCCGCGCTAGGCGCGTTCTTGACGTCGAATCCGATGAAGGTCGTCGTCGGTGTCATGAAGAGCGTGCCGGCCCTGCTCGGCGGGCCGCGCTATCGC
>Ga0247776_10000006_pt1 | contig 115102 bp, 97 predicted proteins | sample UWRJL199509C5_FD_179912 | JGI IMG/M metagenome (GOLD analysis project Ga0247776, IMG submission 179912) | Plant litter microbial communities from Arlington Agricultural Research Station in Wisconsin, United States - UWRJ-L199-509C-5 | ecosystem: Environmental > Terrestrial > Plant litter >...
TTCGGCGCGGCCCTCGATCCACGCGCCGGCCATCACGCGCACGCCGTAAAAGGCCGCCAACCGCGGAATCTGCGGGTTTTCCAAAGACGAGTACGTGCGCAGCCGCTTGCTGTAGCGCGACAGCAGGCGGATATCGCCGTCGATGTCCGACTCGCTCGGGTAGATCTGCCGGATCGGATCCTGGTAGCGCTGGAACGGATTGAACGCGAAGCCGCCGATCTCGCCGTGCCAGTCGGCGATCTGCACCGGCCGGTTGACGTAGCCCCACAGCGCGACGTTGAGCAAGGCCACCAGCAAGGTCAGCCCGAGTGCGCGCCAGAACGACTTGCGGACCACGAACGGCGGCGGGACAGGACTCAACGGCACCTCGGAATACTGCGGACGGGCGCCGCGGATCGCGCCGCAGCATAGCGAAGGCAGCCCGGGGCCTCAACGCAGGAGGGTATTGACTGCCGCATTTCGCGGCTGCGCATGCAGTAGCGCGATGGAGCGCCTTTCGCACGCGCCATGCAAGGCGCCGGGTCCCGGCAGTCGCCAGGACGAGGGGAAAGAACCGTTTTGCTCAGCGGTCGCTTTTGCGACCCAGCCGGCGCAGCTGGCTCAACACGATCGGCGCCAGCGCCAGCACGGCCATGCCGAGCACGGGCAGCAGTACACGGCGGTGCGTGAACAGGTTCAGCGACACCTGGCCTTCGCGCGCGATCGTTTCGGTCAGGCCCGCCCCGAGTGCGGTTTCGAACGCGATCATCACGGTGCCGCCGAGCACGGTCGCGGTCAGGAACAGCCACAGCGGGCAGCGCAGCCAGGCCAGCGCGACGGTGACGCCGCCGAACGGAAAGAACGGCACCAGGCGCATGAACATTGCGAAGCTGATCGGATAAGCGTGATAGCCGGCGCGCAGTCTGCCGACCAGCGCGGGCGGCTCGCCATTGCCTTGCGCGAACGCCGAGCGGCTGGCGAGGAACAGGATGGTCGCGCCGAGCGTGCTGCCGATCGCCGACAGCAAGGTACCGGTGATCGTGCCGAACAGCATGCCGCCGGCGAGCACGATGACGACCGCGCCGGGGATGCCGGTCGCGATGGCGAGCGTCATCACGCCGATCTGGGTGAGCGCCGACAGCCAGGGGTACGCCGCGATGTCGGCGCGCAGCGCTTCTTCCTGCTCCACGATGTGGTGCGGGTCGAAGCGGTCGAGCGCGCCCGAAGCGAGCAGGGCGATGCCGATCGCGACCAGCACCAGCAGCGGCAGGAAAGCACGCAGACGTTTCATCGTTCTCCAGAAAAGCGAAGGGCCGGCAGCACTGGCTTCCTTCAGGAAAGCAGGCGGCAAAGGCAGCCGCCTTTCGAACAGCGAAAGGCCGGCCAGCCGGCGACTTCCCAAATAAGAAGGGCCGGCCAGCCGGCGACTCCCCAAATAAGAAGGGCCGGCCAGCCGGCGACTCCCCAAATAAGAAGGGCCGGCAAGCCGGCGACTCCCCAAATAAGAAGGGCCGGCAAGCCGGCCCTTCGTGCAGCCCTATCGAAGGATAGCGGCTACTTCGAGCGCGGGGTACCGGGCAGCGGCGCATTGCCGCGCAGTTCGACCACGAATCCGTCGTGATCGGCGCTGCGCAGCGCGGTGCCCGGGTCGGTGGCTTCAGGACCGCCTTCCGGGATATCCGCGTTGCCGTGCGCACCACTGTACTGCACGCAGCGGCGCCAGGCCGGGTTCGTCATCAGTACGTGATCGAGTTCCTGCGCATAGCCGTCGAATACGAACGAGTAGGGCACCGGCTTCGGCCGCGTCGAGCCGAGCGGCGAAACGCGGCAGTCCGAGCGCAAGATCGGCGAGGTGATCGGCGGAGCCCACACCAGGTTCTGGCTCGCCACGGCGGTGCCGGCGATCTGGCCGTACGCATCGACATAGCCGTCGCTGAATTCGAACGCGTTGTAGTCGCCGACGATTATCAGCGGCACGGTCGAATCCGGATTCGGCACGACGTCGCCATCCGGTAGCACGTACTGTCCGTTGGTCTGCCAGCTCTGCGCGATCGCCGCGACGTACTGCGCCTGCTCCAGGCGCTTGTGCCGGATGCGCGGACCATCGGCTGCGTCGTCGACGCCGCTCAGCGAGCGATTGTGGATCGCCAGCACGGCGAAGCGCAGCGTGCCGAAGGTGGCGTCGAGCAGCAGCGGCGGACGATCGTTCAGCAGACATGGCGAGCTCGTGCCGCAGCCGTCGACGGTCTGCGTGTTCTTGCCGAGCTGGGTGACCGCGTTGAGGGTCACGTCGCTGCGCACGAGGAAGCCGATGTCGATGCCGCCGATGTCGTTGCCTTCGATCAGATGCGCGCTGTAGCTGAGGTTCGCATCGTCGGCATGGATCTGCTCGGCCAGCGACTGCAGCGTGGCGAGATTCTCCACTTCCTCGGCAGCGAGTACGGCCGGCGCACGCAGCACCTCGCGCACCTGCTTGGACAGCTTCGACAGGCGCACCTGGAACTCGGCCGCTGTCGGGCAGACGTCGGACGAACCCGGATTCGTGTTCGCGCAGGTATCGATGCTGCCGGAGTCGGCGAGGTCGTTGAAGAAGCGCAGCATGTTCTGCGATCCGACCGTCAGGTCGTTCGCCGCGGCCGGCGCGACGACGACCGGATAGTCCGGCCCCTGGTCGGTGATCGAGAAGCTCGATGGCCACAGCAGGCCGATGCCGAAATCGAAGCCCATGATGCCGATCGCGTCGAAGTGCATGCCGGCATTCATCGCGGTCGGCGTCAGCAGCCTGCCGGTGTCGACGCCGAACACCTGCGGCGTGCCGTTCCAGATCGACGGCGCGTAGCCGGCAGGCGGATTGTCGATCACCGTGCCGAACAGCAGACCCGGCCCGCGGAACGGCCGCGGTTGGCCGGAGGTGTAGGCATAGAACTCGCTCAGCGGCTGCGCACTCGAATTGAAGTTCGGCGCGCTGACGACGCCGTCGTCGACGCGCACCAGCATGCTCTGCAGGCAGCGGAAATTGCCGAGCGCGACGCCGTCGGCCGGCGTCAGGCTGCCGTGGCAGTAGGGTTGGTTGGGGTCGGCGGAAGGGATCTGTGCGGTCAGCACGAACGGCTGGATCGTCGGTTTTCCGGGCGTCACCGTGATCGTCGCGGGCGGCGAGTTGCTGAATTCGGTGAGGCCATAGAATTCGTCGAGCTTGCCGGTCACGCTGACGCGGCTGCCGACGGCGAGACCCTTCGGATTGTTGTCGCCGGTGAAGACGTAGATCGCATCGGACGTGTTGGTGTTGCCGTCGCCCTTCGGGTCCTGCATGTAGAAGCCGCCGCCGCCGATCGCGGTGACTTCGCCGCTCGTCGTCACCGTCGTGTTGAGGAAGCGCGAATGCGCGCCGTCGCCTTGCAGGTCGTAGATGTGCAGCAGATCGTCGTTGACGATCGTGCCGGTCGCGCTGGCTGCCGTGGTCGTGACGCCGCCGCCGGCGATGTTGCTGATGTTGACGCTGAAGGTCTCGTCCGGCTCGGGCGCTGTGTCGCCGTTGATACGCACGTTGAACGAATAGGTCGTCGCACCGGCAGCGATGCTGGCGTCGTTCTCGCGCGCGACGTAGTCGCTGTCGGCCGTCGCGGTGCCATCGGCAGTGGCGAGATGGAAACTCACGTCGCTCTTCACCGGCTGGCTCAGCGTGACCGTGAAAATCGCGTCGCTGCTGCCGCTGTCGCCTTCGGCGATGCTGACGTCGGCGATGGACAAGGTGATGCCGCCGCTGCCGGCGCAGGCATTCGTCGCGCTCGCGCTGTTGCGCGGCGCCGGCGCGGCGATGCTGAAATCGAGGCTGTTGTCGTTGCTGTCGGCGCAGCCGTTCTCGGCGCGCAGGGCCGCAGTGGTGTTGCTGAGATCGCCGGTGTGGGTGCCCTCGGCGCAGCTTGCCGCGGCGCCATAGCCGATGAAGTCGACCACGCTCGCATCGCCGTTCGGACAAGCCCCGCTGAGCGAGGTCGTCGCATTGACCAGCGCAACCTTGCCGGCGGTGCCGGACAGGTTGATTGCGCCTGTCACGTCGGCGGTCGGCAGCGCTGCGCCGCCGCCGGTCCCGGCCGCTTCCTGGATCAGCAGGTATTGCCCCGGCTGCAACGTCACAGCCGGCAGCACGGTCGCATTGTTCCAGGTGCCGCCTGCCGACGAAGCGTACTGCACCGACCAGCCGTCCAGGTTCTGCGGCGCCGTGCCGGCATTGAACAGTTCGATGAAATCGTTGTGCAGCGGCGCGCCGCTGTTGCCGCCACCGCCGTAGATCTGGCTGATCACGACGCCGGCCGCATGTGCGCCAGCGGCGGGGCCGATGGCGAGCGTCGCGACGATCACGGCGCGCAAGGAAATGCTGCGTATCATGGTTCCACTCCTGGCTGTCCCATAGACAGGCGCGGAACGCTAGCAGCTCGGCTTGACCGTTTCGTGTAACCGTGCACGTCGATGCCGCGTTCCGTGCGCGCGTTCACCGATGCGCGCGCTCAGACGCGTGCGAAGACGGTGATTTCCTCGCGATCGTGATAGAGCTGCTTGGCGCGCAGCTCGATGCGCAAACCCGCCGTCGCCGCTGCCTCGCGCAGGATCGCGAAGCACGACTGCACTTCGTCCCAGCGTTTCTTCATCGGCAGCTTCAGGTTGAAGATCGCGTGCCGACAGTGGCCTTGCGCGAACCACTGCGCGATCAGCTCGGCGACGCGGCGCGGTTGTTCGACCATGTCGCAGACCAGCCAGTCGACCGCTTTCGCCGGCCGGTAACGAAAGCCGTCGGCGCGCAGATGATCGACCAGGCCGGAGGCGAGCAAGGCCGTGTCCATCGGTCCGTTGTCGACCGCGGTCACGTGCAGCGAACGATGCACCAGCTGCCAGGTCCAGCCGCCGGGCGCTGCGCCAAGATCGACCGCACGCATGCCGGGCTTGAGCCAGCGTTCGCGCTCGCCTTCGTCGAGCAGGACGAACAAGGCTTCTTCGAGCTTCAGCGTCGAACGGCTCGGCGCTTCGCGCGGGAACTTGAGACGTGGAATGCCACCGGGCCACGGCGCTGCGCGCCCGATGTCGGCGGCCGCGACGATCGCCGCGTCGGTCGCGGTCATGCACAGGTGCAGGCGCCAGCGCGAGGCGCGATCGATCCATTGCTGCTTCTTCATCGCCGCGATCAGTGCGGCGTTCAGGCCGCGGCACAGCGGGGCCAGTTCGCGCGCGGCGTCGCTGTCGGGCGACTCGACCCAGGCGTCGCACCAGCGGCGCGCATCGCTTTCGATGATCGGCAGCAGCACGCCGAGGCGATCGCGCGGCGGCAGTTCGCGCGCGCTGCCGAACACCTGCAGCAGCTGGCGCGCGAAGATCAGGGCGCGGCTGCCGGCCGCGGCGATCTGCGCTGCACTGGCGCTGTTTGAGCAGACGAATTCGACATATCCGCCGGCGCGCGTCGCCCGCGCATAGCCGCCACCGCCGTGCTCGGCATCGTGCGCGGCCAATTCCTGCGCGCACTCGCCTTCGAAGCCGGGGCGGCAGTAAGCCAGCAGGTTGGCTGAGGGCGGCAAGGGCATCGGACGGCCGGGCAAGGCGCTGCATGATGCCTGCACCGGCGCACGATGACGAGCGCGGCAGCGCCAGCGCCCGCGTCGGCGCGAGTGTGACCGCATCGTCGGACTGGGTCCGGCATCGCGGCTAGCGTCAGTCGACTGCAGGAGTTTGCCGATGCACGCACGATCCAATGGCCTGGTTGCGCTCGCGCTGACGTCGTTCTTTTCCATTGTGGCGCTGGCTGCGGTGCCGCTGCAGCCGCAGGGTGGCGCGATCGCGGTCCGCATCGATGCGAGCGCTGCCGGCCGGCCGCTCAGCCCGCTGATCTTCGGCGTCGCGTTCGGCGACGCCGCGCGCAATGCGCAGATCGGATACACCGTGCAGCGCTGGGGCGGCAACTCGGTCACGCGCTACAACTGGCAGGTCGACGTGCACAGCACGGCGAACGACTATTTCTACGAGAACATTCCCGATTCGATGGATCGCACCCAGGTGCCGCCGATCGGCAACGGCGCCGATGCGTTCGTCGCCGGCGCGCGCGATGCCGGCAGCGATGTGCTGCTGACGATCCCCACGATCGGCTGGACGCCACGCGCGGACAGCCCGCTGCAGCATCCGTATTTCGCCGGCTTCTCGGTCGATCGCTATGGCGCGCAGCAGTATGTCGACCCCTACGACACCGACGCCGGCAATGGCGTGCACACGAACGGTTCGGCGATCGTCGGCAACGATCCGCACGACACCTCGAGTGAAGTCGATGCGAGTTTCCAGCAGGCCTGGGTCGCGCATCTGCAATCGACGTTCGGCGGTGCGGCAAGCGGCGGCGTGCGCTACTACGCGCTCGACAACGAAGTGATGCTGTGGAATTCCACGCACCGCGACGTGCATCCGGCACCGACCACCTACGACGAAACCTGGGCCAAGGCGGCCAGCTACGGCGCGGCGATCAAGCAGCAGGATCCCGCCGCCGCGGTCACCGGACCGGTCACCTGGGGCTACTGCGACTTGTTTGGCTCGGCCGCGGACAACTGTCTCGACGGCCCGGATCGGCAGGCGCACGACGGGCTGCCGTTCGTTGCCTGGTATCTGCAGCAGGTGTGCGCGCATCCGCTGGCCGGCGGCGCGCACGCGGTTGACCTGCTCGATCTGCACTACTACCCGCAAGGCGCGAACGTCGCGCTCAGCGACGACGATTCGCCGCCGACCGCGGCGCGGCGTCTGGCGTCGTTGAAGGAGCTGTACGACCCCAATTGGGTATCGGACTCGTGGATTTCCGATCTCGGCGACGCCGACGCCAACCACTACGACACGCCGAACCTGATCCCGCGTGTGCGCGCCTGGATCGATCAGTACTGCCCCGGCACGCGCCTGGCCATCACCGAATACAACTGGGGCAACGACGACACCGCCAGCGGTGCGGTCGCGCAAGCCGAAGCGCTAGCGATCTTCGCGCGCGAAGGCGTCGAGCTCGCCACGCGCTGGGTCGCGCCGGCGGCGAACAGCCGCGTCGAACGCGCGTTCACGCTTTTTCTGAACTATGACGGCGCAGGCGCGAACGTCGCCGGTACGAGCATCGCGGCGCACAGCGCGAACGTCGACCAGATCGGCGCCTACGCATTCCAGGACGGCGCGCGCAGCACGGTGCTGCTGACCAACAAGGACACCTCGGCGCACGACGTGACGCTGACCTTCGACAGCGCGCGCAGTGGCAGCTGGACCCTGTACGGCTTCGATGCGGACAACGCGGTACACGTGCTCGGCAGCGGTACGATCGCAGGAACGACGCTCACGCTGATCGCGTTGCGGCCCATCTCCGCCAACCTGCTGGTCGTCGGCGGCAGCGACGCAATCTTCGCGAACGGCTTCGACTGAGCGTCGCGCTCAGTAGCGTTCGCCGGACACTTCCGCATAGCGCATGAAGACCTCGCGTGCACGTTCGCGCAGGATGTCGCGGCGCACCTCGATGCCGCGCTTGACGAGTTCGCCGATCCAATCGGCCGGCAGCGGGCCTTCGTCGAACTCGCTGAGTTCCATCACGTCTTCGCTGCGCGCGCCGATCGCGATGCCGTCGATGCCGGCCCAGAAGCTGGCGCCGTAGCACATGGCGCAGGGTTGCGCGCTGGTCGCGAGAAAGTAACGGCGCCCGTCCTCGTTCAGCCGCGCGCGTTGCAGGCGCGCCTGCGCCGCCGCGAACGCGACGATTTCCGCATGCGCGGCCGAGCAGTGCTGCGGCAGCACGCGGTTGACGCCGGCAGCGATCAGGCGTCCGTCCTCATCGAAGATCGCCGCGCCGAACGGCCCGCCGCTGCGCTCCTCGATGTTGCGCCGTGCGAGCCGGATCGCCAGGTCGATGCGCGCTTCGTCGTCGGCGTAGATGCGCTCGACGCCGACCTCGTCGTCGATCCAGGCGGGCAGGGCGATGCGCAGTTCGGTCAGCGACATGAGAGCGGCTTTGTGGTGAAAAGTGAATCGAGCCTAGCGGCTCGTTGTTGCGATTGCCAACGCGGGCCGCGTCGTGCGCACGTCGGAGCAGACAGGGCCTTGCTGTCGTAAAGGCCCGCGCCGTTCGCTGCGGGCGAGCGGGTTGGTACGATCAGGGGTGCGTCGATCGATCGCGTCGCCGGACCGCGAGTCGGCGACGGGCCGCGGCGCATCCGCAACCGCAACGGCGCAAACGATGAATACGGTCACGACGGCGTCCACCCCACAGCGCAACCCCGGCATCGACCTGCTGCGCGGCGTGTCGATCCTGCTGGTCGTGCTGCATCACCTCGGGCTGCGCATGCCGCTGAAGACATCGCTGCTGGCCGAGGTAGTGCCGAGGCGCCTGCTCGGCGCGTTGAACTACAACGGCTACGAAGCGGTGTTCGTGTTCTTCGTGATTTCCGGCTTCCTCATCGCGACGAATTCGCTGCGGCGCTGGGGGTGTCTCGATCGTATCGATCTGCGCGCGTTCTACGTGCGCCGCGGCGCGCGCATCCTGCCGTGCCTGGCGCTGCTCGTTGGCGTGCTCGCGCTGCTGCATCTGGCCGGCTGCGGCGACTACGTCATCGAACGTGCAGGGCAGTCGCTGCCGCGTGCGATCCTCGCCGTGTTCGGTCTGCATCTGAACTGGTATGAAGGCGTCACCGGCTACCTGCCGGGCGGCTGGGACGTGCTGTGGTCGCTGTCGATCGAGGAGGTGTTCTATCTCGGCTTTCCGCTCGTCTGCCTGGCGATTCGCAGCGAACGCGTGTTGATCGGCGTGCTGACGCTGCTTGCTTTGTCGATGCCGTTTTCACTGGCGGCGATCGTCGACAACGAGATCTGGAAAGAGAAGGCGTACCTGCCGGGCATGTCGGCGATCGCGATCGGCGTGATCGCTGCACTGGTGGCGGCGCGCTGGCAGCCGCGCCGATCCGTCATCGTGTTTGCCGCAGGGTGCGTCGGCATCGTCGGCATCGCGGGCGTGATGCTCGCGATGCCGTGGTTGTGGCCGCTGCTGCACGATGCGGTACTGCTGCTGCTATCGCTGTCGACGGCGTGCCTGCTCGCCGCGTTGCAATGGCGTGCCTCGTCGGGACGGCTGCGTGCGCTGCCCGGCAGCGGCTGGCTGCGTTCGATGGGACGGCTGAGTTATGAAATATATCTCGGCCACATGTTCATCGTGTTCGGCATCGTCGCCGCGTTCAAGTCGAGCGGCGGCGATCTGCGCTACGGCTTTCTCTGGTATGTGCCGTCGGCCCTGCTCGCCTGGCTGCTCGGCGCCGTCGTTGCACATGCGTATTCAATGCCTTGCGATCGCGCGTTGCGGCGGCGGCTGTTGAAATCGTCGCCGTCAACGACTGCACTGGCGGCGTCGTGCGAGCGAAACGGATGAAAGGCTGCGCTGCGGTGAACATTCCTGTGACACTCAGATCCTCCCGACGTCATACCCGCGAAAGCGGGTATCCATTCGCGGTTCAATGGATTCCCGCTTGACCCGCTTCGCTGTTGCGCATGTTGTTCGCGGACACGTTCTTCGCGGAAATAAGCGCTGGATCGGTGAGCAAGGCTATGTGCTCGCCGCAATCTTCCGCAACGCCTGCTCGAACACCTCGACCGGCTGGCCGCCGGAGATCAGATGGCGATCGTTGATGATGACCGACGGCACCGCGCGGATGCCGCGCTCGGTGTAGAAGCGCTCCTGCGTGCGCACCTCGTCTGCATATTCCTCGGAAGCGAGGATCTGCTGCGCACGGCCGGCGTCGAGACCCGCCTCGGCCGCGATACGCGCCAACGCGGCGTGCGCGGACACGTCCTCGCCGTCCGTGAAGTACGCGCGCAGCAAGGCGTGCTTCAGCGCGATTTCCTTGTCGTGACCTTCCAGCGCCGCCCAATGCAGCAGCCGGTGCGCGTCGAAGGTGTTGTAGACGCGATCGCGCGCATTGAAGGTGAAACCCAGGGCGGCGCCGCGCGCACGGATCGCCTCGCGGTTCTGCGCCAGCTGTTCCGGCGTCGAGCCGTATTTGCGCGTGATGTGCTCGTCGATATCCTCGCCTTCGGGCGCCATCTGCGGATTCAGCTCGAACGGCTGGAAATGCAACTCGACGGCGACTTCGTCGCCGAGCCGGTCGATCGCCTGCTGCAGTGCCTGCAAGCCGACGGCGCACCAGGGACAGACGACGTCGGACACGAAATCGATCTTGATCGGCGTAGTGGACATGACGGTTCTCAACATGGGCGACGCGAAGTGCTGTCGCCGGGACAACCGAAGTAGGGTCCGAATGCTCGCGTTCAAGCGCCTAAGCCGCCTGCGCGAGCGCGAGCACGGCGCGGCGGCCGGCCGCAAGCAGGTTGTCCGCCAGGGCCGGATCGTCGACCGCACGCGCGAGCGCGAGGGTGCCGACCATCGAGGCGAAGATCGCCTGCGCCTTCTCGCGGCGCTGCTTCGGCTTCAGCGACGCCGGCAGTTGCGCGCCGATCAGCCCGAGCGTTGCGCGCAACTCGCCGGTGAATGCGGCGCGGGTCGGCTCGGAGCTGCGCGCGATTTCCATCGCCAGCGCCGAACAGGTGCAGCCGCCGGCGGGGTCGTCGCGGTGCGCTGCGCTGAGGTACCAGTCGGCGAGCCGCGCAATGCCGCCGTGGCGCTTGCCGGCATTCAGCGCGCGCATGGATTCGAGCTTTTCATGCAGCGAACGGCCGACGACTTCGCGTACGAGGTCGTCCTTCGACTCGAAATGGTTGTAGAAGCCGCCTTGGGTCAATCCGATTCCCGCCATCAGATTGCCGATGCCGACGGCTTCGATGCCTTCGCGACGAAAGCGCTGCCCGGCGGCCTCGATGATGCGTTGCCGTGTACTGTCCTTGTGGCCTTTTTCGTAACGCATGGCGGGTACTCCTGAAAGTCCTTGCGTGTAGAAGTACGATCATCATATGATATTACTATTATCATTCAATAGCCGCAAGCGCGGCATAGGAGCATGCAATGAAGATCGAAGACGGCGTTGCCCTGGTCACGGGCGCGAATCGAGGACTCGGCCTCGCCTACGCGAAGGCCCTGCTCGCGGCAGGCGCGGCGAAGGTCTACGCCGGCGCGCGCGATCCGGCCAGCGTGAAGGAACCCGGCCTGATCCCGGTCCAGCTCGACGTGAACGATCCGCGCTCGATCGTCGAGGCGGTCAAGCAATGCGGCGACGTGACGATCCTGATCAACAATGCCGGAATCGCGCGCCCCGGCGACCTGCTGTCGAAGCAGGACAACGATGCGCTGCGCGCGTTGATGGATACGAATTTCTATGGCGTGCTGGCGCTGACGCAGGCCTTCGCGCCGGTGCTGAAGAAGAACGGCGGCGGTGCCGTGGTCAACATGCTGTCGGCGCTGAGCTGGATCAGCCTGCCTGGCACGGGAGGTTATTCCATCTCGAAAGCCGCGGCATGGGCGCTGACCAATGGCCTTCGCCACGAACTGCACGCGCAGGACACGCTGGTCGTCGCCGTGCATGCCGGCTACATCGATACCGACATGGTCGCCCATGTCGATGCACCGAAGACCAAGCCGGAGACGATCGCGCAGCGGACGCTCGAAGCGCTCGCGGCCGGCCACGAGGAAGTGCTGGCCGACGAGACCTCGCAGCAGGTCAAGGCGGGCTTCGGTGCCGAACGTCCGGCGTACCTCGGCGCGCCGCTGGCGTAGTCCCTCGCGTCGGAACGACCGGACGCTCGTCTGTTCGGTCGCACGAGACCTGAGCGGCTGCGCAGCGAAAAGGATGGATGCCCGGGGTGTCGACTTGGCGGGCTGCCGCGGCTCCGCGGTCTAGCGATGGAAGCAGCGATTTGCCGGAGCGCTGCCGCATGCCCAGCGCTCGCCTCGTTCCGGCGGAATGACGAAGTGCAACAGGGTCATCTGCTTGAGCCAGTTCTCGTAGTCGGTGGGATTGCCCGGGCCGTCAAAATCGAATTCGTGCGGACGATCGCTGGTCGCCGGCATCACGGGATTACGGTGCGAATCTATCGCCAAATTCGGCTCTGCTGCGAATTCCGGACGGCCTTGCGAATAGTCGACGGCAAGTCGGATACGGCTGTCGTCGCTGAAAACCATCTGGAGAACAACGCCGGGTTCCTGGGTGGCGTCGGCCAGCTTGAAGTAGGAACTGGCGCCGTAGATTCCGTCTCGCACAGACAGGGCGACCATCTTCGGCTGCGCTGAATTCCAACGTGTCAGGATGTTCCAGGCAGGGCCGATGTTGACAACGGAATAGACGTTCACGTCTGTCTCCGGGTAGCGCAGCGTCACCTCCTTGCGCCAGCCCTCGGGTGGCAGGTTGTAGAACGCGCCGATCGCCCTGATCTTGTCCGAGCGCGGCGGTACCGCCTTGAACGCCGTCGCGGTCGGCTTCGATTCCAGCCAGTCTCGATGGACCGTATAACCTCGTACGTCGCCGCTGATGCGGTCGCCGATGAAGACGATGGTTCCCTCCGGGTACGCCGCCGCCATATCTCTCTTGAGCTTGTCGGTACAGCCGCTGCACCAGGTAAGAGTGGGTTCGGCAGCCGCTGCTGCGTTGAACGTCGAAACAGCGATCCTGCGGACATCGGCGCGTCGTACGATCCATGTGCAACACTCCCGGAGGCTGGGCGCCCGTGCGTGAGCAACCGGGTGGAAGGTCCCGGCACGCGTGCTGCGATGATATGACGCGTGCGTGGGACACGCATCTGCGGCCGGATTCGCCACAAGCCTGCTGATCGCCTGCGGTCGCGGTGATCCAATGCATCGCTGTAACGCCGGTGCGTTTCGGCCACACGGATGGCGCAGGAATGCGGCGATGGCTGTGCAAACAGGACTGAACGCGGTGTAATTCGTTGGCGATGCATGTGTAAGAATGGTGGTCCGCGCTTGACGATGCTGATCAAATCCGCCCCAGAACGGCAGCGCGTCCTTCTTTTCGGACCGTTTCGCCTCAACGTGGCCGAGCGCCGGCTGTTCGCGGTGCCGGTCAGCCACGATCCGCGCTTCGAGTCGGTGCGCGAATGCTTGCGCAGCCATGTCGGGCGTCCATGAGCGTGACGGTTGCGCGGTTCGATGATCGCGTCCACGCCGCATTTCGCGGCGCGCAGGCGAGTGCTCGATGAGCGCATCCGGCCTGTACGTCTTCGCGCCGTTCCGGCTCGACGCGGCAACGCGCGAATTGCGCAAGGACGATGAGCGGATCGCTTTGCCGCCGCGCGTGTTCGCCTGTCTGCTGTACCTGATCGAAAGGCACGAGCGCGCGGTCGGCCGCGACGAATTGATCGACGCGTTGTGGGACGGGCGCTCCGCGTCCGACGTGCAGCTGGCGCAATTGATCCTGCAATGCCGGCGCGCCGTCGATGACGATGGCCAGGGCCAGCGTGCGATCCGCACGGTCGCCGGCTTCGGCTATCGCTGGGTGCAGGCGCTGCAGACGCAGACGCAAGCGGAACCCGACGCACCTGCGGCTGAGCCGCCGGTCGACGCGGTCGCCGCCGCCGCGGTGCCGCTTGCCGTGATGTCCGATGCCGCCACGTCCGCTGTCGCGGTGCCGGTTGTCGCAGACGTGCTGGTCGCGGCAGAGCCCGTGCGGCCCAGGGGTCGACCGCGCCGAAGCCGCATCGCGCTCGCCGTCGTGCTCGCGTTCGTCCTGCTCGCGCTCGCCTTGCTCGCCTACCGGCACTTCCGCCTCGGCACTCCGGCGCCGAACGGCCGCGCGCTCGTGCTGGTCAGTCCGATCCTTGTCGACGACGGCGAAGCGCGCTGGCTGCGCCTCGGCGGCATGGACGTGGTCGTCGAACGCCTGCGCCACAACCAGGTGCCGGTGCTGTCGAGCGAAGCGACGGTCGCGCTGCTGCAGACGACTGCCGTGCAGGCCAGTGAAGACGATGCGGGACGCCTGTTGGCGCAGTCCGTGACCGTCGGCGCAGGCGCCGTGCTCGCGATTGCGGCGACGCGCGCCGGGCCGCTCTGGCGGATGACGGCAAGCCTGCGCGCCGATGGCCAGCCGCTGCGCGAGGAGAGTATCGAGCGCGACGACCCGCTGGTCGCGCTGCGTCTGGCGGCCGATCACGCCAGCGGCCTGCTCGGCCATCCGGTCGCCGAGCCGGACGCGCGCATCGACGGCAGCGCGGTGGCGCTGACCTTGCAGCAGGCGCGGGCGGCGCTGCTGGCGAACGATCCCGAACGTGCGCGTGCACTGCTGCAATCCAATCCCGCCCTGGTCGCCAACGAGCCCCTGCTGCGCCAGCAGCTCGCCGACGTCGACATCCGCGCCGGCCGCTACGCGCAGGCGCGTGCGACGCTCGACGACCTGCTCGCGCATGCCGACGGCGATGCCGGCTTTCGCGCACGCCTGCTCGATGCACGCGGCATGGTCGCGATCCGCAGCGGACGTTTCGCCGACGCCGGCACTGATTTTTCGGCCGCGCTTTCGCTGGCCGGCAACGGCGGCGATGCGATCACGCTCGGTCGCGCCTGGCTCGGCCGTGGCATCAGCCGCACGTCGCTGCAGGATTATGCGGGTGCGCAGAGCGACTACGCGCAGGCGCGTGACGTCTTCGACAAGGCTGGCGATGCCGGTTCGGTCGCGCGCGTCGACAGCGACATCGGTGCGCTGGAGATCCTGCGCGGCCATATGGCGCAGGCCGATTCCTACCTGCAGCGCGCGCTCGAACGCTTCCACGACTTCGGCATGGTGCAGGAAGAGATTAACGCCTTGCAGCTCGGCTTCGTCGCGCGCCGCGCGCAACTGAAGAACGCCGAGGCGGCCGCGGCGATCGAACGTGCTTGGGCATTGCGCGCGCGCATCGTCAGCCCGAGTTCGCGCCTGTCGACGAGCCTGTATCGGGTCGAGTCGCTGCTCAGCCTCGGCCGTGACGACGAAGCGCGCGCCTTGCTCGATTCGCTCGACGGCAACGCGGCCGCGGCCGCCGGTGCCGAAGGCGAGCGCTGGCTGCTGATGCGTGCCGAACAGCAGCGTGCCGCCGGCCAGCTCGAGCAGGCCTGGCGGACGCTCGCGCCGGTCTCCGAAGAGACGCATGTATCGGCCGACGACGACAGCGTGCGCGCAGCAGTTACCCTGCTGCGAGCACGTCTCGAACGTGCGCTGCATCGCGGCGATGCGCGGCGCCCGCTCGAACACGATGAGACGATGCTCGCCTCGCCAACCCCGCGCACGCCGCTGCGACTGCTGGCGGCGGCCAATCGTGCCTGGGCGCGGGACGACCCGCCGGCCGCGGAAGCGGCGTTCGCGACCGCCCTGCGGCTGGCGGACGAGCAGGGCATCGCACAGACGCTCGCTGCCGTCGTCAGCGACGACGTCGACTATCTGCTCGCCGCCGGACGCGTGGCCGAGGCCGGCACGGTCGCCGCGCGCGTCGCCTTGTGGGCCGACCTCGACTTCGACTGTGCGCTGGTGCAGCTGCGCGTCGCCCACGCCGCGCACGACCGCGTGGCCGCAGCGGCAGCGCTGCAGCGTGCGCGCCGCCTGGCCGGCGATCGGACGATCCCGGCCGCACTGCTCGAAGCGGCGCGTTGAGGCCTGCAACCTGCGCCGTCAGCGCATTCGAATCGGATTCGAATGCGATTCGCATGGTCGCCTCGGGCTGCCGCGGCATAGTCGGGCAGGCGTCGCCGCCCGCGCCGCTACCCATCCACGACCGATCGGATCCGCTCAATGCGCTCGAATGATTTCGTCCTCCGCTCCTCCTTCCTGCGTGCCTTCGGCCAGCCGGCTTTGCTGGCCTTCCTCGGCGCGTCGCTGTCGACCGCGCTTGCAGCTGCGCCGCAGTACCACCTGACCGCGCTGGTGATTCCGGGCATGCAGGGGATCTACGTCAACGACATCAACGATGCCGGCGAGATGGTCGGCTATTACGTCGACGAGAACTTCGCCAATCACGCGTTTCTGTGGGATGCCGACGGTCCGCACGACCTCGCGGTGCCGACCGCCAGCAGCGGTGACCCGATGGACAGCGCCGCCGTCGCGATCAACAACGTCGGGCAGATCGCCGGCTACGCGCAGGACATCGGCGTGAGCGCGCCCGGGATGCTTTGGAACCGCGCCGATACGACGCAGTACACGCTGCTCGACGCAGGCGCGGAGGTCGGGCTGACGCCGCGCGACATCAGCGACAACGGCACCGTGGTGGGACTGAAGGCGAACCTGCAGACCGGCGAGGCATTCCATGGCTTCGTCTGGACCGCGGAAACCGGCGATGTCGACTACGGCACGACCGACAACACGGACGGCACGATCAACGCAAGTTGGATGGTCGTCAACGATGCCGGGCAGCTCGCCGGTATCTGGAACTACCAGTTCTCGCCGGCGCACGCGACCGTCGGCACGGTCGGCACGCCTACGATGCTGCCGATGGGCGCGGCAACCGACGCGGTCGAAAGCTCGGTGCTGGCGATGAACGCCGACGGCGTGCGCGTGGGCTACATGGACGTGAACGGCAGCGGCGATTCCGTGCCGGTGATCTTCGCCGCCGACGGCAGCGCCAGCGCGATCCCCGGTGCAGCGCTCGATCTTCCCGCCGGCCAGGCGCTCGGCATCAACAATGCCGGCGTCATCGTCGGCCGCGCGGACGATTTCGATTCGCTCACGTTCAAGGCCTTCGTCAGCATCGACGGCGCCAGTTACGACCTCTACGATCACGTCGACGATACCGGCGGCTACGACTACTTCCTGACCGCCCGCGCCGTCAATGCGTCCGGCACGATCGTCGGACTCGCGCGCTACGGCGACCTGCAGGTCGGCAGCTACGTGCTGACGCCGATCGCCGACGACGGCATCTTCAGCGACGGCTTCGATGCCTGAAGCCAGCCAGTTCTGTGCGGCGTTGCGGCGATGCACCGCGACGCCGCGCGTATCCCGCTAGTCGCGGCGATACAGCGTGACGACACAGGCGCCGCCGAGTCCGAGGTTGTGCTGCAGGGCGATACGCGCGCCGTCGACCTGTCGTACGCCGGCGCGGCCGCGCAGTTGCGTGACCAGCTCAGTGCACTGGGCAAGCCCGGTGGCGCCGAGCGGATGGCCTTTGGAGAGCAGTCCGCCTGACGGATTGACGACGTAGCGGCCGCCGTAGGTATTGTCGTCGGCGATCATGCGTTCGGCGGCGCCTTCCGCACATAGTCCCAGCGCTCGTAGCTGAGCACTTCGTTTGACGGTGAAGCAGTCGTGCGGTTCGACGACGTCGACCTCGTCCGGGCCGATGCCGGCTTTTTCGTAGACCTGCGCGGCGGCGCGGCGCGTGAGGTCGTAGCCGATCATCTTGATCACCGACACCGACACCGACACCGACACCGGCGCGAAGCTGCTCGCATAGTCGATCGTCATCGCCTGCGCGGCGATCGTCACGCCGCCGCCGATGCCGTGGCGTGTGGCGAACTCGTTCGAGCACAGCACGGGCGCGACCGCGGCCGATGCGAGCCGCAGTGCCGCGATCAATGGCGGATGCGGCCCATGCGATCCTGAGGCGGCTGTCGAGCGAGACGACCGGCAACTTCTTCATCGACGAGGACGTGCTGCGCGCGCAGGGCCATACTGATTTTTCGATGTACGCGCCGCTGTCCGCTGCCGAGCCGCGCTCGACTTTTCGTGCCCGACGAGGTGGCCGCGCGCTATTCGCGCTGAATCGGCACGGCGGTTTCGCGCACGTACGCGGCCGGCGTGCGGCCGACGAGTGCGCGGAAATCGCGGATGAAATGCGCCTGGTCGAAGTAGCCGAGATCGAGTGCGAGGCGGCTCCAGTCGACCGGCGTTCCCGCCGAGAGCTGTTCGAGCGCCTCGTGCAAGCGAAAGCGGTTGATCACCCATTTCGGACCGACGCCGACGTATTGGTTGAACAGCCGCTGCAGCGCACGCTTGCCGAGACCTACCTCGGCAACCACGGCTTCGACCGTGGTCAGCGCGCGAGAGCGCTCGATGCGCTCGACGACGGCCGCGGCGAGGTCGATCTCGGCGTCCATGGCCGGCAGGCGATCGGTGAAGAAGCGCGTCACGACGTCGATCATGCCGATCTCGTCGTCACACGCCAGCACATCGTCCTCGAGCCCCGCGCTCGCCGCGCCGAAGACATCGGACAGTGCGAGCGAAGCGTCCGTGAGCGTCGACAGCGGCCGCCGTAGGAACGGATGGAAGCCGCCGGGCCTGAACTTCACGCCGAAAACGCAGCCTTTGCCTTCCAGCACGCGCGTGAAGCGCGCGGTCTGCACGCCGAAGATGCGCGTGAGTCCGCGTTCGACGATCAGGTGCACGTTCGGATGCGGCAGCGTCTCGCGCACCTGCGGCGGCAGCCCGCACAGGTCCCAGCGCACGATCCAGAAATGCTGCACGAAATCCTGCAACGCAGGGCTCGGAGCGATGCGGACATGATGAAACGCGCCGGCCGCCGGTCGGCTGCGCAGCACGCCGCGCGCGGGGCCGGGGTCGCGCGACGGCGGCGCAGTCCCGCCCGTCGCCGGACGCGTCAGATCGTGATCGCCGGGGGCCGCTTTGCGTCGCGTTTTTCCAATCGTCGGTCCGCTCATCGTGGTCCAATACACCCTTCCCGCGACGTGCGTGGACGAGCGGCGATCTTCGTCGGCGCCGGTGCATCGCGCAATCCTCCGGACCGAGTACAGACCATGGCGACGCCACTCCGATCTCGCTTCATGACCGGTGCGATCTTCGCCGCGTGTGTAGGCGCCGTCGCGGCCGTGCCGCCTTCGGTGCAGACTGATGCTCCGGTTCCCAACGCCATTGCCAGGAAGATCCCGATGACGAAGCAAGCGAAAGGCGATTTCGATGTTAAGCTGGCGCCGCAGCCGTTGGCCGTGGAGGACGCTTCGGACGGCGCCAAGCGGGCGCGTATGTCGATCGACAAGCAGTTCCACGGCGATCTCGAGGCGAGCAGTCGCGGCGAAATGCTGAGCGCGATGACGACGACGCAGGGATCGGCCGGCTACGTCGCGATCGAGAAAGTCGACGGCGTGCTGCACGGTCGCAAAGGCAGCTTCGTCCTGCAGCACGATGCGACGATGACGCGCGGCACGCCGCAGCTCCATATCATCGTCGTGCCGGATTCGGGCGGCGGTGAACTCGTGGGTCTGACCGGCACGATGAAGATCATCATCGCGCCGGACGGAAAGCATTCGGACGCATTCGACTACGCGCTTGCCGAAACGCCGTGACGGAATCTCGTATGGCAGGGTAGGGAGTGCACCCAGCCTGCTGGCAGGAGCCCATGCAGCGACGACTTCGCGCACGATGCCGATCAACGCGCGCAGCCCGGCCGGCACGTGCCGGCTGGCCGGGGTAGTACAGGCACAGACCCGGATAGGGCGGCGCTTAGTCTCCAGCACGCGCACCAGGCGGCCGGCGGCAATGTGCGGCGCGACGGCGATTTCGCGGGTCCAGATCAGGCCGATGCCTTGCAGCGCGGCCTCGACCATCAGGGCTGTCGAGCGTCAGTAGGCCGTCGACGTCGACGGCGAGTTCTTCGGGGTGCTTCTCGAATTCCCAGCGATAGATCGCGCCGCTCGGAAGGCGCGTGCGGATGCATCGATGATCGACCAGGTCGGCCGGTGTGCGCGGTCTGGCGTGACGGGCGAAGTAATCCGGCGCGCCAACGACGGCGAAGCGCAACGGCGGGCTGCACGCTGCGCTGCGTTATCGCGGCGCCGAAAAGGAGTCGCGCAAGGTCACCGTGCGGTTGAACACCGGATGCGCAGCGGCGTGGTCGTGGCGGTCGGCGACGAAATAGCCGAGCCGCTCGAACTGCACGTTGTCTTCGGGCCGCGCGTCGGCGAGCGCGGCTTCGAGCCACGCTTGCACGACGCGCTTGGACGCCGGGTTCAGGTGTTCGGCGTAGGTCTTGCCGTCGCTGTCGTCGTCCGGATCCGGCACGGTGAACAAGCGCTCGTACAGGCGCACTTCGGCGCCGATCGCATGCTTCGCGCTGACCCAGTGGATCGTGCCCTTGACCTTGCGGTCGGCGCCGGGTTTGCCGTGACGCGTTTGCGTATCGAGCGTGCAGCGCACTTGCGCGATGCGGCCGTCGGCCTGCTTGACGACCTCCTCGCAGCGCACGATGCCGACCCCGCGCAGGCGTACTTCGCCGCCCGGAACCAGGCGGTGGAAACCCTTCGGCGGCACTTCGGCGAAATCGTCGCGCTCGATCCACAGCGTGTTCGAAAACGGCACCGCGCGCGTGCCGAGGCTTTCGTTCTTCGGATGGTTGGGGAAGTCGAGCGATTCCACGTGCGCGTCGTCGAGGTTCGCGATCACCAGTTCGAGCGGATCGAGCACGGCCATGCGCCGCGGCGCGCGCGCATCCAGTTCCTCGCGCACGCTGCCTTCGAGCACGCTGTACTCGATCACCGAGTTCTGCTTGGTCACGCCGGCGCGTTCCCAGAACGCGCGTACCGCGTTCGGCGGAAAACCACGCCGGCGCACACCGGCCAGCGTCGGCATGCGCGGGTCGTCCCAGCCGTCGACGAGGCCGTCGTTGACCAGGGCCATCAGCTTGCGCTTGCTCATCACCGTGTAGTCGAGATTGCCGCGCGCGAACTCGATCTGCTGCGGCCGGCTCGGCGTGCCGGCAAGGCCGGCACGGCGCATCGGCTCGACCAGTTCGACGTGGTCGGGCAGGTCGAGCTGGTCGAGGAACCAGTCGTACAGCGGGCGGTGGTCTTCGAACTCCAGCGTACACAGCGAATGCGTGATGCCTTCGACCGCATCGGACACGCAGTGCGCGTAGTCGTACATCGGATAGATCGGCCAGGTGTCGCCGGTGTTCTGATGGGTCAGCTTGCGGATCCGGTAGATCGCCGGATCGCGCATGTTGATGTTGCCGGACGCCATGTCGATCTTCGCGCGCAGCGTGCGCGCGCCGTCGGCGAATTCGCCGGCGCGCATGCGGCGGAACAGATCGAGATTCTCCTCCATGCTGCGTCCGCGCCAAGGCGAATTGCGGCCGGGCTCGGTCAGGGTGCCGCGGTATTCGCGCACCTCGTCGGCCGACAGGTCGCAGACGAACGCATGCCCGTCGCGGATCAGCTTCTCGGCGCACAGGTACAGCACCTCGAAATAATCCGAGGTGTGGCGCAGTTCATCCCATTCGAAACCGAGCCAATGCACGTCGCTCTTGATCGCATCGACGTATTCCTGATCCTCGCGTGCCGGGTTGGTGTCGTCGAAACGCAGGTCGCAGGTACCGGAAAACTCGCGCGCGAGGCCGAAATTCAGGCAGATCGACTTTGCATGCCCGAGGTGCAGATAGCCGTTCGGTTCCGGCGGAAAGCGCGTCGCTACGCGTCCGCCCTGCTTGCCGGAGGCACGGTCGGAAAGGACGATCTGACGGATGAAATGGTTGTTCGCAGCGGGCGGGACAGCGGCTGGCGTCGGTGGGGCAGTTTCGGTCATGCGTCATGGCCGCGAGGTCGCGGCGTCCGGACTGGCAAGGGAAATGCCGAGTTTAACGTCCGCGCAACAGAAAGCGAATGTGCAGGCGGTTCAGGCCGGCGGGTTCAGGCGGCGTAGCTGTTGCGATAGCCATGCAGGGAGCGCAGGCGCAGGCGCACCGGCCCGCGGACTTCGCGGATATCGACGACGGCTTCGTGCTGGGTCGCTTCGATGGTACCGCTGTCGGCCAGTGCCGCGGCGACGATGCGCACCGGACGCATCAGGTCCTGCCAGCGCCCGCCGACTCTTGCCGCGAGCATCCGCGCCACTTCGCTCGGGCAGATGCTGCGCCCAGGACCGCGTTCGATCAGCAGCTCCATCGCGCATTCGCGGATGCGATCGGCGAGCGTGTCGTCGGGCAGAACCGGGGGCATTCGTGGTCTCGGCGGTACGTGGCGGAAAGGCTGAAGGATCATTGCGAGGTCTACCGCCTGTTAGCATGCAGCCACGGATCGGCATCATAGCCTCGCCCAGGGGCGCGCTGATACCGCTTTGGCGGCAATGTCACAGAAGCTCACAATTTATGCAGTTCTTGCCTTATGGATTTCTTACTTAATATCGAATTACACAAGGCGTGCCGGCGCGATGCTGCCGCCGCGCGCATGAACGGCGCAGCAATGCGTTTCGGCAAGACTGCACGACGCCTGGCCGGCGGTACCGAGGCGGGGGCCGCATGAAGATCGTCTACCGCGCCGAGAACATCATCGACGCCCATCTGGTCAAGGGCGCGCTCGCCGCGGAGGGTATCGTCGCGTTCGTCGCCGGCGAATATCTGACCGGCGCGATCGGCGAGCTGCCGGTCAGCAACCTGGTCGCCGTGATGGTTTCCGACCCGGACGTCGAGCGCGCCAGCGCGCTCGCTGCGGCGATCGATGCGGATCTGCGCGAACGGCGCCAGAATCCCGACGAATTCGACGCCGAAGCGTTGCCGGCATGAAAGGCGGCGGCCGGCGCCTTCGAGCCAGCGGTCCGTGCGCGTCCTGAGGAATGCGGCGCGTGTCCACGCATGAGGCGGCGCCGCAGCGCGCAGGCGAGCCGGAGCTGCCGCGCACCGCGTTGCTGCAGATGACCGTCGGCGCCGCCGCGATCTCGACGACCAGTCTGTTCGTCAAGCTCGCCCATGTCGGTCCGACGGTGTCGGCGTTCTACCGGATGGCGCTGGGTGGCGCGATGCTGCTGATCGGCCTGATCGCGCTGGGCCGCTGGCAGCGCGTGCGCCTCGGCGATCTGGGCTGGCTGCTGATCCCAGCAATCGCGTTTGCGCTGGATCTGATGGTCTGGCATCGAAGCATTTTGTATGTCGGTCCCGGACTTGCGACCCTGCTCGGGAATTTCCAGGTGTTCCTGATGGCGCTGGCGGGATTCTTTCTGTACCGCGAACGCCTCGGCTGGCCCTTCCTCGCTGGCGTCGCGCTCGGCGTCGTCGGCTTGTATCTGCTGGTCGGCCTGGAGTGGAGCGCGGTCGGCGCGCAATACCGGCTCGGCGTGATCCTCGGCATCGTCACCGGCATCGCCTATGCGATCTACATGCTGTCGACCCGGCACGCGCAGCGCAGCGGCCATGTGCGGCTGGCGCCGGCGCAGCTGCTGTGCGTCAGTTCGCTGCTGTGCGCGGCCGTGCTCGGCATCGCGGCGGCAGTCGAAGGCGATGGGTTCATCGTGCCGGACCTGCAGTCCGCGGCCGCGCTGCTCGGTCTCGCCTTCTTCGGCCAAGTGCTCGGCTGGGTGCTGCTGACCGCCGCGATGCCGCGACTGCCGGCGTCGATGATCGGCCTGCTGCTGTTGCTGCAGCCGGCGCTGTCGTTCGTGCTCGACGTGGTCCTGTTCGCGCGGCCGACGCGCACGACGGACTGGATCGGCGTCGGCCTGTCATTGCTCGGCATCTTCGTCGGCTCCTACCGCAAGCCAGCGGCGGCCGCCGAACCCGTCGCCTGACCCTAGCGGTGCCGCTGCGCCAGCTCGCCGACGACATCGGCGAGGGTGAGGTCGCCGCCGCGCAGCAGCACGAGCAGGTGGAACAGCAGATCGGCCGCCTCGCTGCACAGTTCGTCGCGATTACCGGAGAGCGCCGCCAGTGCGGTTTCGACGCCTTCCTCGCCGACCTTCTGCGCGCGCCGCGCCGGCTTGCCGGCGAGCAGTTTGGCGACGTAGCTGGTTGCGGGATCGGCGTGCGCGCGCGCAGCGATCAGCGCTTCGAGCTCGTTCAACCACGGATGCGCCGGGCTCGTGGCGTCGAAGCACGTCGGCGTGCCGAGATGGCAGGTCGGGCCGGCCGGCAGCGCCTGGCAGAGCAAAGTATCGCGGTCGCAGTCCGGCGCGATCGAGACCAGCTGCAGCACATGACCCGAACGTTCGCCCTTGCGCCACAGGCGCTGCTTCGAGCGCGACCAGAAGTGGACATGTCGCGTCTGCAGCGTTTGTTCCAGCGCCTCGCGATTGCTGTAGCCGAGCATCAGCACGCGGCCGTCGTGCGCGTGCTGCACGATCAGCGGCAACAGGCCGCCGCCTTTCTCCCAATCGAGCGTCGCGACAAGGCCGTCGTTCATCGGCGCACCACGATGCCGCGCTCGGCGAGGAAATCCTTCAGATCGCCGATATGGATTTCGCCGCTGTGGAACACGCTCGCCGCCAGCGCGGCGTCGACGCCGCCGTACTCGAACACCTCGGCAAAATGTTCGCGCGTGCCGGCACCGCCGGACGCGACCAGCGGCAGGGTGGTCGCCGCACGCACCGCAGCGAGCTGGGCATGCGCGTAGCCGGCGCGAACGCCGTCCGAGCGGATCGAATTGAGCACGATCTCGCCGGCGCCGCGGTCGGCGACCTCGTGCACCCAGCCGATCAGCTCGCGTCCGCTGTCGCAGGCGGCGTCGACTTTGCCGCTGTTGGCGATCACGCGCCATGACGCCTGCGATGCATCGTTGGCCGCTCCCTCGGCATCGATGCCGACGACGATACATTGGCTGCCGAAGCGCGCCGCCAGCTCGTCGATCAGCTGTGGCCGCGCGAGTGCGGGACTGTTGACCGAGACCTTGTCCGCACCGGCGGCGAGCACGCTTTCGGCGTCGCCGATCGAACGGATGCCGCCGGCGACGCAGAACGGAATATCCAGCTCGCAGGCGACGCGCTCGACCCAGGCCGGATCCGCGCTGCGCTGTTCCGGGCTTGCGGTGATGTCGTAGAACACCAGTTCGTCGGCGCCTTCCGCAGCATAGCGCCGCGCCAGTTCGACGATGTCGCCGACGACGCGATGATCGCGAAAGCGTACGCCCTTGACGACCACGCCATCGGCGACATCGAGACAGGGAATCAGGCGGCGCGCGAGCATGCCGCGATGTCCTCCAGCGCGAGCGTGCCGTCCAGCAGCGCGGTGCCGGCCACGCAGGCACTGACGCCGGTCGCCGCCAGCGCCTCGATGTCGCGACGGTCGCGCACGCCGCCGGAGGCGATCCAGGCATAGTGCGGCCAGCGCGCAGCGAGTTCGCGATAAAGCGCCAGGTTGGGGCCGTCCGCCATGCCGTCCTGCGCGATGTCCGTGCTCAGCACGTGGCGCAGGCCGGCGGCGGCGAAATAATCGAGCAGGGCGCCGTAGTCGACCTTGCTGGCCGACTGCCAGGCATCGATGGCGACGCGCCAGCGGCCGTCCTCGGCACGCCGCAGATCGAGCGCGAGACAGATCCGGCCCGTGCCGAACTCGCCCAGCCATTCGACGAAGGTTTCCGGTGCACGCACCGCGACGCTGCCGGCCACCACGCGCGCGACGCCGTGCGCGAGCAGGCGTTCGACGTCGGCGCGCGTGCGCACGCCGCCGCCGGACTGTACCTGCAGGCCGGATTTCTGCGCGATCGAGGCCAGCAGTTCGACCTGTGTCGGCGTGCCCGCGCGCGCGCCGTCGAGATCGACCACGTGCAGCCAGTCGGCGCCGGCATCCGCATAGCGCAGGGCCAGCGCGGCGGGGTCGTGGTCGAACTGGCGCGTCTGTGCGAAATCCCCTTGTTTCAAGCGCACCACGGCGCCGCCGCGCAGATCGATGGCGGGAATGATCTTCATGTCATCGCGAAGAAGTTCGTCAGCAGGCGCCGCCCGGCGGCGGCGGATTTTTCCGGGTGGAACTGCGCGCCGCAGATGTTGCCGCGCGCGACGACCGAGGTGAATGTCTCGCCATGGTTGGTCGCGGCGAGCGTGTCGGTGCCGATCGGGACGGCGTAGCCATGCACGAAATAAAACCAGTCGTCATCGTCGATGTCGGCGAGCAGGGGATGTTCGACGCGGCGCCCGAGCGTGTTCCAGCCCATGTGCGGCCAGCTCGGCGCCGGCGGCAATCGCCTAGCGACGCCGGAAAGCAGGCCGAGGCAGGCGATCGTCGCGCTCGGCGCGGCCGTGCGTTCGGATTCTTCCGATGCGTCGAACAGCAGCTGCATGCCGAGGCAGATGCCGAGCAGCGGCTGCGCGATCAGCTTGAGCACGCGATCGAGGCCGCGTTCGCGCAGATTGGTCATCGCATGGCCGGCTGCGCCGACGCCGGGCAGGATCACGTGGCTTGCCGCGAAGATGCGCTTGGGTTCGTCGCTGATCGTCGCATCGACGCCGACGCGGCGGCATGCTTCGCGCAGCGAACCGTAGTTGGCGCCGCCGGCGGGGACGATGACCGCCTGCGTGGTCATGCCAGCACGCCCTTGCTGCTCGGCACGCCGTCGCCGCTGCGCGTGAGCGCCGGCCGCAGCGCGCGCCCGACGCCCTTGAAACACGCTTCGATCATGTGATGCGTGTTGTCGCCGCGCACGGCGATATGCACGTTCGCGCCGAGCGCATCGGCCAAGCTGCGGAAGAAGTGCGGCACCAGTTCGGTCGGCAGCGCGCCGACCTGTTCGCGCGGGAAATTGCCTTCGAACACGAAGTAGGGGCGGCCGGACAGATCGATCGCGACCTGCGCTTGGCTTTCGTCCATCGGCAGCAGGAATCCGTAGCGGCCGATGCCGCGACGATCGCCGAGCGCTTCGCGCAAGGCCTGGCCGAGTGCGAGCGCGGAATCCTCGACCGTGTGATGCTCGTCGATATGCAGATCGCCTTCGCAGCGCAGATCGAGCGCGAAGCCGCCGTGCACGCCGAGCTGCTCGATCATATGGTCGAGAAAACCAATCCCGGTCGCGATCGTCGGCCGCACCGCGCTGTCCAGATCGACCTGCACCGCGATGCGCGTCTCGCGCGTGACGCGTTCGACGCGGGCCTGCCGCGGCGTATCGAGCAAGGCACGCGCGATCGCCGGCCAATCGAGAGCGTCGGCACCGATGCGAAAGCCGCGCACGCCGAGGTTGCGCGCGAAGGCGAGATCGGTCTCGCGGTCGCCGATCACCGCGCTGCGCGCGAGGTCGAGAGCGCCGGCGCGCAGCCAGTGCTGCACCAGGCCGGTGCATGGTTTGCGCGTCGGTGCATGCTCGGCCGGCAGACTGCGATCGATCAGGATTTCGCGAAAGTTGACGCCTTCGCCGGCCAGGATATCCAGCAGCAGCTGCTGCGGGCCGATGAAGTCGGTTTCGGGAAAGCTCGCCGTGCCGAGACCGTCCTGGTTCGTCACCATGACCAGTTCGTAGCCGGCGTCGACGCAGCGGCGCAGCGCGGCGATCGCGCCGGGCACCAGGCGGAATTTCTCGTAGGCGTCGATCTGCTGATCGGCCGGTTCCTCGATCAAGGTGCCGTCGCGATCGACGAACAGGATCTTCGCGGCGGCAGCGCTCATGGCGAGCCTCCGGCGGGGTTCAGGCGTTCGCGTTCGCCCGTGCGCAGCGCATCGAGCAGCGCATCGTTCTCGTCGGGTCGACCAAGCGTGATGCGCAGGCAGTTGGCGAGTCCGGGTTGTGTCGAGAAATCGCGCACCAGAATCCCCGCTGCGAGCAGGCGCGCGAAGGTGGACTGCGCATCGGCGAAGCGGACCAGCAGGAAGTTGGCGGCGGACGGCCAGATCGTGTCGACGTCCGCCAGCGCGGCCAGCGCCGTGGCGACGCGCGTGCGTTCGACCAGCAAGGTGACGACGCGCTTCTGCGTGCGCGCACGCGCTTGCTCGTCGAGCACGGCGAGCGCGGCGCGCATGCTCGAGGTCGGCAGCGGATACGGCGCGGCGATGCGCGCGACCAGATCGACGATGGCAGCGTCGGCAATCAAGGCGCCGACGCGCGCGCCGGCCAACGCGTGCGCCTTCGACAAGGTGCGCAGGACGGCGACGTTCGGATGACGGTCGATCAGGTTCGACGCGCTGGCGATGCCGGCGAATTCGATATACGCCTCGTCGATCAGCAGCAAAGCGCGTCCGGCAAGGCGTTCGGCCAGCCACGCCAGGCGCTCGTCGTGATACAGCGTGCCGGTCGGATTGTTCGGCGAGCAGACGATCACCAGCTTGGTGTCGTCGTCGCACAGCGCGAGCAGTTTTTCCGCGTCGAACGCGAAGTTGTCCTGTCCACTCAAGGCGAGCGTGCGATACGCGGCACCTTGCAGCTGCGTGCCGATGCGGTACATGCCGAACGTCGGCGCGAGCGAAACCACGTTGTCGCGGCCGGCGCGGCAGAACGCGCGCAGCAGTAGATCGATCGCCTCGTCGCTGCCGCGGCCGATCCAGACGCGCGCCGGATCGACGTCGTACAGCGCCGCGAGTTGCGCGATCAATTCGGCCGGCTGCGGCGACGGGTAGCGATTGAGATCGGCAGCGGCGAAGTTGCCTTCCTCGCCGAGATCCCACGGACACTCGTTGGCGTCGAGGCGAATACGCGCCTCGAACCCGCTGCGCCGCGCGGACGCATACGGCGCGAAGGCAGCAAGCTCCGGGCGGATGCGATCGAGCAGGCTCATGCGGGGATCCCCTTATCAGCGGCCGCGACCTGACCCTCTGCAAGGGGCGCGACGGGGTGGGAATGGCCAGCCAGCCGCTGCAGCGCCGCCAGGCGCACATCCACCGCGCGCGCATGCGCTTCCAGCTGCTCCGCACGCGCGAGCACGCTGGCTTCGCCGCCGATCGCGCCGAGGCCCTCGACGGTGGCTTCCTGCACGTTCACGCGGCGCAGGAAACTGTCGACGCCGACACCGCCGAACGCGCGCGCGAAGCCGAGCGTCGGCAGCACATGGTTGGGGCCGGCGCAATAGTCGCCGAGCGTTTCCGGCGACCATGCGCCGAGAAAGATGCTGCCGGCCTTGCTGATGCGCGGCAACAGCGCGCGCGCATCGCGCGTCGCGAGGATCAGGTGTTCGGGCGCGTAGCGCTCGGACACCTCGACCGCTTCGGCGAGGTCGTGCACCTGGATCAAGCGCGCGTGCGCGAGCGCGGCAGCCGCGATCTGGCGCCGCGGCAAGCTATCGAGCTGCTGGGCGACCTCCTGCTCGACCCGATCGAGCAACGACGCACTCGGGCTCAGCAGCAGCACCTGCGAATCCGCGCCGTGTTCGGCTTGTGCGAGCAGATCGGCCGCGATGAACGCGGCTTCCGCCGCGTCATCGGCAATCACCAGGACTTCGGACGGGCCGGCCGGCATATCGATCGCGGCGCCATCCGGATCGGCGGCCACCTCGAGCTTGGCCAGCGTGACCCAGCTGTTGCCAGGGCCGAACAGTTTGTCGCAGCGGGGCACCGACGCGGTGCCGTAGGCAAGTGCGGCGACCGCCTGCGCGCCGCCCAGCTTGAGCACGCGCTCGATGCCGCACAGTTTCGCCGCGACGAGGATCAGCGGATCGGCGCGGCCGTCCGCGCGCGGCGGCGTCGCCAGCACGATCTCCTCGCAGCCGGCGAGACGTGCGGGCAGCGCCAGCATCCACACGGTCGAGGGCAGCGGCGCGCTGCCGGCCGGCGCATACAGGCCGACGCGATGGATCGGCCGGATCACCTGTTCGCAGCGCATGCCGGGCGCGGTGTCGACACGAATTCCTGTCGGCACCTGCGCGGCGTGGAACGCCTCGACGCGCGCGATCGCGTGCTGCATGGCGCTGCGCACCTGCGCGCACACATCGGCCTCGGCTGCACTGAACTCGTCGGCGCCGACCTCGAACGTGGCGAGCTCGCAGCCGTCGAAACGTGCCGTGTAGTCGCGCAGCGCCGCGTCGCCGCGCGCACGCACGTCGGCGAGGATCGCGCGCACCGCGTCTATCTGTGCGGCGTCGCGCACCTGGCGTGGGCGTGCCAGCGCAGCGCGCCGCTGCGCCTCGTCGAGCACGGACCAGTCGAGCCGGCGCCACGCCGGCGTAGGTGTCGCGTGCGCGTTCATGCCAGCATGCGTTCCACGTTGAGCACCATCAGACTGCGCGCGCCGAGGCGCTTGAGTTCTTCCAGTTGCTGCCAGTCGAGCGATGCGCTGCACAGCGCCTGCACCGCGATGTCGTCGGGGCGGCCGTCCAGCGTGAGGACGCTCGGCAGATCGCGCGAGGGCAGCAGGCGGGTAATCTCCGGCAGTGCCGTGCGCGGCGCCTGCAGCATGACCAGGCGCGCGCCGTCGCCGGACAATGCGCCGCCGATGCGTGCGCGCAGGCGCTCGATCTGCAGCGACTTGGCTGCCGTGTGTTCGCGCGGACTCAAGGCGAGCACCGCTTCGCTCTCGAACACGGTGACGAGTTCGCGCAGCTGGTTCGCGGCCAGCGTCGCGCCGCTGGAGACGAGGTCGCAGATCGCTTCGGCCTTGCCGAGCCGCGGCGCGATTTCGACCGAGCCGTTGAGCACGACGACTTCGGCATTCAAACCGTTTTGTGCCAGCCAGTCGGCCAGTAGCGCCGGATACGAGGTGGCGATGCGCAGACCGTCCAGATCGCTCGGCGCCGCGATCGGCCCTTGCTGCGGAATCGCGATCGACAAGCGGCACGCGCCGAAGCCGAGCGTGAGCAGTTCGGCCGGCGCCGGCGCATCCGCAGCGGCGAGACGCTGCTCGACCAGCAGGTTGCGGCCGACGATGCCGAGTTCGCAGCTGCCTTCGACGAGCAGACCCGGAATGTCGTCGTCGCGCACCAGCAGCACGTCGATCGGCAGGTTCTCGCCGTACAGGAAGAGATGATCGCGGCTCGCCCGAAAGGCGAGGCCGGCGCGGCGCAGAAGCCCGAGCGATTGCTCGGCGAGCCGGCCGGACTTCTGCACCGCGATGCGCAGGCGATCGGAGGTCGAACTCACGAGCCCGCCCTCCGCGCCGTGCTCGCGCCGGCGCGGCGCGCCGGCGCTGCCGCCTTGCGCAGGGCGCCGTTGCCGCGTGCCCCACGTGATTTCGCCTGCACGCGCTGCGCGATCAACGCATATCCACCGGCGCCCTGTTCGAGACAGCGCGCAACGCGGCCGATCGTCGTGATGCTGACCGCAGTCGCATCGTGGATCTGCCAATACGGCTCGCCAGCGATCAGATGCGGTACCACGCTCCAGCGATCGCGCATCGCTTCGCGTTCGGCCGGCGTGCATAGGTCGTCGAGGAACGCCTGTGCCTCCTCGACGCTGCGCAGCGCGAGCAGAGCTTCGCAGAGCGAGCGTTCGGCACGCTTGGAGTCGAGTTCGGGTTCGAGGTGGCGTCGTTTCATCGGCAATCTACTAATGCGTTAGTAGATGAGTACGCTACAGAGGTGGGCCGCCAGCGTCAAGCGTGTGCGGGTTCAGGTGCGATTGTGACGAAGGCGGCCCAGAGCTTTGCGGAGCGCTGCGACCGACGAGGTACGGCAAGCCGATCCGGTGCCTGGACCGGCGCCGCAGCTCATTTGGCCAGGAGCGAAGCGATACGTCGACGCACGCCGGATCATGAAGCGGCTGCGGCCGCCACCCCACATGTGCAGTCGCCAGGGCGGCATCCAATGGACGTTCGACGCCGCAGCGGTCAGCGAGAATTCGGTCACGATGGCGGCCGCGACTGCCCGCGTTTCGTCACCTTTTCGCGCGAAATTGCGTACGAACCCGCAAGGCCATGCGCCGGCATATCGCGCGCAGGGCCGAATGCGGGATCATTGAGGACTGCGCGCCGGGCGACCCGGCGTGTTTTCGGGGGAACATCGCATGGATTTGATTCGCTGGCTGTTGCGCCTGCCGGTACGGGCGGTGCGAGGCATCTGGTTCGTGCTGCGCGCCGTGCTGCGCGCGCTCGGCAGGGTTCTGGCTGCGCTGTTCGGCGAGATGACCTGGCGCGCGCCGCGCTGGGCCGGCGCAGTCGGGGCGGCGTCTACGGCGTCCTGGCACGGGATCAGGCAGCGGCCGCGACTGAGTGCCGGCGTCGTTGCGGCCGTGCTCCTGCTCGGATTGGCGAGCTGGCAGGCGGAGCGCTGGTGGAAGAGCCGGCCGCAGCCGCCCAAGCCGGTCGCAATCAGCGCGCGGGTCGGCGCACCCGAGCCGACCCAGTACGACGCCGATCCGGTCGCGATCAATCCGCTGACGATCACGTTCTCAGGCTCGGTCGCGCCGCTCGACAGGGTCGGCAAGGCGCCCGGCGAAGGCGTCACGCTGCAACCGGCGCTGGACGGCGCATGGACTTGGAGCGACGACCGCACGCTGACCTTCATGCCGGCGGTCGACTGGCCGGTCGCTCAGCATTACGAGGTGGTGTTCGATCGCGCCAAGGCGTTTGCCGCGCAGGTGTGGGTGCCGGAGGCGAAGCTGGGGTTCGACAGCGCGCCGTTCAAACTCTTCGTGGCGGGCAGCGAGTTCTATCAGGATCCGCAAGATGCGGCGCTGAAGAAGGCGATCTTCACGATCAAGTTCAGCCATCCGGTCGACAGCGTCGAGTTCGAGAAACGTCTGTCGTTGACTTTGGCGGCACCGCCGAAGGCGCAGCCGTGCAAGTTCGTGGTCAGCTACGACCGCAGGAAGCTGAGCGCGTTCGTGAATTCCGAGCCGCTGAGCTTGGCCAAGGATGCCGGTTCGATCGGTTTGCACATCGACCGCGGCGTGCGTGCGGCGGCCGGCGGCGACGCACTCGCCGATGCCAGCGATGCGCGGGTCGCGCTGCCGGGCCTGTACAGCCTCGACGTCAGCGGCATGGACGCGGTGCTGGTCGACAACACGCACTTCGAGCCGGAGCAGGTACTGAACTTTCAGCTGTCGCAGGCGATCGGCGAGAAGGAGGCCGCCAAGGCGGTGCAGGCATGGCTGCTGCCGCTGTACCACCCGGATACACCGGAGGACCAGCGGGGCGACACACCCTACGACTGGAGTGGCGAGGCCAATCCGCCGGAGAAAGTCCTCAAGGCGGCGCAGAAGCTCGACCTCGACCCGGTCGCGGGCGAACGCGACTACAACGCGATGATCAGTTTCAAGTATCGCGCCGATCCCGGCCGCTACGTATTCGTCCGCATCGCCAAAGGATTGGAATCGTTCGGCGGTTATCGGCTCGCCGAGGGTTGGCAGAACGTCGTGCGCGTGCCCGACTATCCGAAGATGCTGCGCTTCATGGCCGATGGCGCGCTGCTCTCGCTCGGCGGCGACAAGCGCGTCGCCGTGGTCGCGCGCAACGTGCCCGGCATGAAGCTGGAGATCGGCCGCGTGTTGCCGGAGCAGATCCAGCATCTGGTCGCGTTCAACCGCGCCGGCACGTTCGCCAAGCCGGAATTCAACGAGATCGGTGCCGACAACATCACCGAGCGCTTCGAAGAAAAGATTCCGTTCGACGCGGACGATCCGACCAAGCCGCACTATCAGGGCGTCGATCTCGGCCGCTATCTCGGCAAGGACAAGCGCGGCGTCTTCCTGCTCAAGCTGAGCGGCTACGACAAGAAGCAGGATGCGGCGAACGCGCCGGTCGCCGCCAAGCCCGAGGTCTCGACCGCGAGCGACAGCGGTGCGGGCGACGACGAAGAGGAAGGCGACGAGGAAGGTAGCGACGAAGGCGAGAACGAAGCCGGCGACGCGGAAGGAGAATCGAGCGACTACTCCGAATTCGCCGATACGCGCCTGATCGTCGTCACCGATCTCGGCACGGTGATGAAGAAATCGCTGGACGGCAGCCTCGATGTGTTCGTGCAGTCGATCCGCAGCGGCGCGCCGGTCGACGGCGCCAAGGTCGAGATCCTCGGCAAGAACGGACAGAGTCTGATCGCCGCCAGCAGCAGCGCGGACGGGCGCGCGCATTTCGACGCGTTGCAAGGCTTCGAGCGCGAGAAGACGCCGATGCTGGTCGTCGTCAAGAAAGGCGAGGACTTCGCGTTCCTGCCGTACAACGGCCGTGATCGCCGTCTGGATTTCTCGCGCTTCGACATCGGCGGCATCCGCAACGCGCGCGACGCCGGCCAGCTTGCGGCGTATCTGTTTTCTGACCGCGGCCTGTACCGGCCCGGCGAAACGTTTCATGTCGGCCTGATCGTGCGCGCGGCCGATTGGACGCGCAGTCTGAAGGGCGTGCCGCTGCAGGCCGACATCATCGATCCGCGCGGCCTCACGGTCGATACGCGCAAGCTGAAACTCGGCGACGCCGCGTTCGAAGAACTCGCCTTCACGACGCAGGAGACCGCACCGAACGGCGCCTGGAGCGTGAACCTCTCGCTGGTCAAGGACGGCGGCGTGACGAGTCCGCTCGGCAGCGTGACCGTGCAGGTCAAGGAATTCCTGCCCGATCGCATGAAGGCGGGCGCGCACCTCTCGCACGAGTCCGCCGACGGCTGGGTCAAGCCGGAGGACTTGAGCGCGCGCATCGACCTGATGAATCTGTTCGGCACGCCGGCGCAGCAGCGCCGTGTCGAAGCGACCCTGACGCTGTCGCCATCGTGGCCGACCTTCGCTGCATATGGCGGCTACGCGTTCTTCGATCCGAACCACGCCAAGGAGGGCTACAGCGAACCGCTCGGCGAGAAGCGGACCGACGCCAAGGGCGAGGTCGAGTATCCGCTCGATCTGTCCAAGTACGGCACCTCGACCTATCGCCTGCACGTGCTCGCCAAAGGCTACGAAGCCGAAGGTGGACGCAGCGTCGCGGCCGAGGCGGCGACCTTGGTGTCGTCGCTCGACTACCTGGTCGGCACGCGCGCCGACGGCCGTCTCGATTACATCGCGCGCGACGGCAAACGTGTGGTCAACCTGATTGCGATCGATCCGAATGCGAAGCGTATCGCGGTCGACAGCCTCAACGCGGCGATCGTCGAGCGCCGCTACGTGTCGGTGCTGACCAAGCAGGACAGCGGCGTCTACAAGTACGACTCGCGCATGAAAGAGGTGCCGCTCAGCGAAGCACCGCTGAAGATCGCCGCGAACGGCTTCGACTACGAATTGCCGACCACGACGCCGGGCAGCTATGCGCTGGTGGTCAAGAATGCGCGCGGCGAAGAGCTCAATCGCGTGCAGTTCGCGGTCGCCGGCGAAGGCAATCTCAGCCGCTCGCTCGAACGCACCGCGGAACTGGAACTCGCGTTGTCCAAGCACGACTACGCACCGGGCGAGGAGATCGAAGTCGCGATCCGCGCGCCGTACGCGGGCGCCGGCCTGATCACGCTGGAACGCGATCGCGTGTTTGCGCAGGCGTGGTTCAAGACGTCGACGACCGGATCAGTGCAGAAGATCCGCGTACCGGCCGACTTCGAAGGCAACGGCTACGTCAACGTGCAGTTCATCCGCGATCCGTCATCGGAAGAAATCTTCATGAGTCCGTTGTCGTATGGCGTCGTGCCGTTTTCCGTCAATCTCGATGCGCGCCGCGATACGGTCAGCGTGTCGACGCCCGCACAGGTCAAGCCGGGCGAGACCTTGACGATGAAGCTCAGCGTCGCCAAGCCGGCGCGCGTCGCGGTTTTCGCGGTCGACGAGGGCATCCTGCAGGTCGCGCGCTACACGCTCGGCGATCCGCTCGATTTCTTCTTCAAGAAACGCATGCTCGAAGTCGGCACCAGCCAGACCTTGGACTTGATCCTGCCGGAGTTCGCCAAGCTCGCCGGCATGGCGGCGCCGGGCGGCGACGAGGATTCGGCGCTCGGCCGTCATCTCAATCCGTTCCGCAGGAAACATGCGCCGCCGGTCGCGTACTGGTCGGGCCTGGTCGACGTCAAGGACACGAAGGAACTCAGCTGGAAGCTGCCCGACGACTTCAACGGCAAGCTGCGCGTGATGGCGGTCGCGGTGGCGCCCGATCGTGTCGGCACGTTCCAGGGAGCGACCACGGTGCGCGGCGATTTCGTGCTGTCGCCAAACGTACCGGCGATGGTCGCGCCGGGCGACGAGTTCGAGGTCAGCGTCGGCGTCGCCAACAACCTCGCCGGGCTCGCCGGCAAGGAGCTGCCGATCAGCGTGAAGCTCGATGCGAACGCAGCGGTCGAGGCGGTCGGCGGCGCGGCGCAGGAACTCAAGCTCGGCGAACTGCGCGAAGGCGTTGCGCTGTTCCGGCTGCGTGCGAAGGGCGAACCTGGCGTCGCCACCCTGGTCTTCAGCGCGAGCAGCGGCGACAAGGCGGCGAAGCAGACGATCGACGTATCGGTACGCCCGGCCGTGCCGTATCGCAGCGAGGTCGCGCTCGGTTCGTTCGCGCATGGCAGCGCCGAGGTCAAGCCGCTGCGCACGATGTTCGACGCGCACGCGAAACGCGATGCGGCGATGTCGTTCGCGCCGCTGGTGCTGGCGAAGGGGCTCGCGGCGTATCTCGACGACTTCCCGCACCGCTGCACCGAACAGCTGCTGAGCCAGGGCATGCCCGCACTCGTGTTCGATGCGCGTCCGGAATTCGGCGCGAAGCTGCGCACCGGCGAGGGCGCCGGCAAGGACGTCGCCGATTCGACGAAAGCGTTCGCGCAACTGATCGCCGTGCTGCGTTCACGCCAGAACGCGGAAGGCGGCTTCGGTTTGTGGACCGCGACCGTGCAATCCGAGCGCTACGTATCGGCCTACGCAGTCCAGTTCCTGCTCGAAGCGAAGGAGCGCGGCAAGCCGGTGCCGGCCGATCTGCTGGACCGCGCGAATGCGTATCTAGCTCAGCTCGCCGCGGATGAAAGCGATGGCAGCCTGGCCGGCTTGCGCGAGCGTGCGTTCGCGATCTATCTGCTGACGCGTCAGGGCCAGGTCACCACGAACGCGCTGGCAGCGACACGCCAGCGCCTCGAGGAACGCTGGCCGAAGGAGTGGAAGGATGACATCGAGGCCGCCTATCTCGCGGCGTCGCTGCAGCTATTGAAACAGGACAAGGAAGCGGCCGCGCTGATCGCGGGTCCGCAGAAGATCCTGCTGCGTCAGGCGCAGGATTCGGCCTACCGCTACGAGCGCTATTACGATCCGGTGATCCGCGACAGCGCGACCTTGTACCTCATCGCGCGGCACTTCCCGGAGCGGGCGAAGACGCTGCCGCCGGATGCGCTGCGCAACATCGTCGGCGCATTGCAGCGCGGCTGGTACAACACCTTGTCGTCGGCGCAGACGATCCTGGCGCTGGACGCGTATGCGAGCAAGGCGGGGGCCGAACTGATGGCCAAGCTCGCGATCGACGCTGTCGCCGCCGACGGCAGTGCGGCGCCGATCGGCAAGGTCGATGGCATCGTCGAATCGGGCAGGTTCGATGCCGGCGCGAGCGCGCTGCGTTTCCGCAACGACGCCGATGCGAACGTCTGGTACAGCGTGGCGCAGACCGGCTTCGATCGCAGCGTGCCGAGCGTCGAGCGCAAGGAAGGCATCGAGATCCTGCGCGAATTCAGCGACGCCGAAGGCCACGCCTTGGGCAAGGTCGGCCTCGGCGACGAAGTGCAGGTGCACTTGAAGATTCGCGCGACGCGTGGCGACGGCATCGGCGATATCGCCATCGTCGATCTGCTGCCGGGCGGTTTCGAGCCGGTGCAGGAAAACCACACGACCGGTGACGCGCCGCCGGCCGACGGCAGCGATCCGACCGCCGCCACCGCTGCAGCCGGAACCAGCGCGACGACCTGGGTCAGCCCGATCGGCCTGTCGTCGTCGACCTGGCAGCCGCAATACGCCGATGTGCGCGACGACCGTGTCGTCATCTACGGCAGCGCCTCGCGCGACGTGCAGGAATTCGTCTATCGGATCAAAGCGACCAATGCCGGTACCTTCGTCGTGCCGCCGGCGTACGGCGAGTCGCTGTACGACCGTACGGTGCAGGCGCAGTCGAAGGGCGGCGGCACGCTGACGGTGGAGCGGAAGTAAGCATTGCTCCCACCGTCGATGAACGGCCAAATCCCGGCGCCGCTTCCCCTCCCCCGAACGCAGAAATCGCTCAGGGCAAGGGAGGCGCGTGCGAAGCACGCCGCGCGGACCCCGCGCGGAAACGGCTCGCCGTTGCGCCGCTGGCACAACTGGCTCGCCGCGCTCGTGCTGCTCGCGCTGCTCCTTCTGGGTTTTCGGCTGTGGCCACACCCGGCGCCGGCCGACTTTGCGCAAAGCTCCACCGCCGTGCTCGACGGCAGCGGCAAGCTGCTGCGCCTCAGTCTCGCGCGCGACGACAAGTACCGCATCTGGACGCCGCTCGCAGCGATTCCACGCGATCTGGTCGATGCCGTGCAATTGCACGAGGATCGATGGTTCCGCTGGCATCCGGGTTTCAATCCCTGGAGTCTTGCGCGTGGCGCGCTCGTCACTTATGTCGCCGGCGGCAACCGCCAGGGCGGCTCGACCCTGACCATGCAACTGGTGCGTCTGCTGCATCGCGAAAGCACGCGCACGCCGGGCGGCAAGGCGTTGCAGGTGCTGCGTGCGCTGTGGCTGGAACTGCGCTATTCGAAGGACGAGATCCTCGAGGCCTATCTCAACCTGGCGCCGTACGGCGGCAATATCGAAGGGGTCGCCGCGGCGAGCCGGATTTATTTCGACAAGCCGGTCGAGCGTCTCAGCCTGCCGGAAATCCTCGCGCTGGCGGTGCTGCCGCAGGACCCGAGCCGGCGCATGCGCGGCGGCGACGTCGATACCGCCATCGCCGGCGATGCGTTGCACGCGGCACGCGATCGTCTGTTCCGCCGCTGGGAAGATGCCCACGGCGACAGCAGCGCCGATCATGCGTTGTTCAATCTGCCGCTGCATCTGCGGCCTGCGCGCGCGTTGCCGTTCGCAGCGCCGCACGCGGTCGAGCAAGTGCTCGCCGAAGCGCGGCTGACGGCGCGCCGCGAGCCGCAGATCCGCACGACCCTCGATCTGCACCTGCAGATGCTGCTCGAACGCCAGCTACGCGATTATCTGGCGCAGCGCCGCGTCAACGGCCTGGTCAACGGCGCGGCGCTGCTGCTCGACACGCGCGACATGGGCGTCAAGGCGCTGGTCGGTTCGGCCGACTATTTCGATGCGGCGATCGCCGGCCAGGTCAACGGCACTGCGGCGAAGCGTTCGCCGGGGTCGGCCTTGAAGCCCTTCATCTACGCGCTTGGTCTCGATCAGGGCGTGCTGCATCCACGCACGATGCTGCGCGACGTGCCGACCGCGTTCGGCCCATTCACGCCGGAGAATTTCGACGGGCGTTTCTTGGGTCCGGTCAGCGCCACCGATGCACTGATCCGCAGCCGCAATATTCCGGCGGTGTACGTCGCCTCGAAGCTCGCCAATCCGAGCTTCTACGAGTTTCTCAAAGCCGCCGGCATCAGCCGTCTCGCCAGCGAACGCCACTACGGTCTCGCGCTCGTGCTCGGCGGCGGCGAAGTGACGATGCAGGAACTCGCGAGCTTGTACGCGATGCTGGCGAACCACGGCGAGCTGCGTCCGCTGCGTTTGCGCGAGGACGATCCGCCGGCCCACGGCGTGCGCCTGCTCAGCGCGGAAGCGAGCTTCGTCGCGCTCGACATGCTGCGGCAGAATCCGCGGCCCGACGAAGCGACCGTCGCGGCCGCGTCACGTCTGCCGGTCGCGTGGAAGACCGGCACCTCGTGGAGCTTTCGCGATGCCTGGAGCGCGGGCACGTTCGGGCCGTACGTGCTGATCGTCTGGCTCGGCAATTTCGATGGCGCCGGCAATCCGTCGCTGATTGGCGTCGAGGCTGCGGCGCCGCTGTTTTTCCGCATCGTCGATGCGATCAAGGCCGAGCAGCCGGGACTCGCCGAGCCGCCATGGCGCGTTCCGGCGGGCGTCAAACGCGTCGAGGTGTGCCTCGCCAGCGGCGACTTGCCGAATGCGTGGTGCCCGCGCCGCGGCGAGACCTGGTTCCTGCCCGGCAAGTCGCCGATCCGCGTCAGCACCGTGCATCGGCTGGTGCATGTCGACACGCGCAGCGGACGCATCGCGTGCGCGCCGTACGAGCCGGCCTACACCCGCGAACAGATCTTCGAGTACTGGCCGACCGATCTCGCCAAGGTGTTCAGCGATGCCGGTCTGCCGCGCACGCAGCCGCCCGCGGATGCCGATTGCGCGGCCGAGTCCGACGGCGAGCCGCCGCATATCACCTCGCCGCTGCGCGGCGCGGCGTACACCTTGCGCCGCGGCGGCGACGAGCACGCGATCGCATTCAGCGCGACCGTCGACGGCTCGGCGCGAACGATCTACTGGTTCGTCGACGATGCGTTCGCCGGCGCCGCCAAGGCGGGCGAAGCGTTCTACTGGGAAACCATTGCGGCTGGGCGCCACACCGTTCGAGCCGTCGACGAACGCGGTCATGCCGACATGCGTGAGTTGAACGTCGAGATTGCGCCGTAGCTTCGTTGCGCAACGCGGCGGCGAGTTTCAGCCGCCGCGTTGTCGCGCCGATGAAAAAGCCCGCCGCCGGAGAGTCAGGACCGGACGGCGGGGTGCTGCTGGGAAACTTGCTCTACCTTGGCCACCGCGTTCGCACCGATGACGAAATCCGGTACGAGGGCATCGCAGCGCACTACGGATCAGCCCTCGAATCCATCGGCGAACACCACCTCGTTCGGGTCGACGCCATTGCTGAGGCGCATCACCGCGAGTTCGACGATCGGCGCCGCTCGCTCGCTGCGGCCGGTCAGGATCGGGCGACCCGTAGAATCCAGCGTCATCGCGGAGAGATCGCTGTAGATACCGTCCGGCGCGAGGTCGTGGTCGAAGATGCCGGCGTCGGCGAAGCTGGTGTCCAGTTGGCCGGTCGCCGAGGTGCGAAACGCGAGGAAGTCCGATTTGCCCGGCAGCGCATAGCTGACCGAGACGACTAGCTTGCCGTCGCTCTGGCGGGCGAGGCCGCTGGCGAAGCGGTTCCAGGCTTCGGGGACCAGGTCGATCGCCTGATAGCCGGGCGTGGCCGCGTCACCGAACGATGCATCGCCGGAACCGTCCGCTGCGAGTGCGCCGAGGACGAGGTTGAGGCCGGTCTCGTCGACGTTGTAGTAGCCGGCGAACACGATGCCGCCGGCCGCATCGAGCAGGATGCGATTGATCGCGTTGATGTTCGAGGCGTTGATCGGGCTGTGGAACACGCGCCAACCCGTGGCGTTGAACGCAGGGTCGAGCTTGCCGTCCGCAGCGAGCCGCGCGATCGCGAAGTCGGCGCCGAGGCCGGAGCCGTACACTTCATACGAGCCGGCGGCGACGACGCCGTCGTTCGCGGTCAGCGCGAGGCTGTTGAGATAGCCGCCTTGATCGGCGACGCCATCCCAGGCGAGGTGGACGACGCCGTCGCCAGCGGTGCCGAAGCTGGCGTCGGGCGTTCCGTCGGTGCCGAAGCGCGCGACGACGGCATGGCTGATCGTGGCGACCGATTCTTCGCCGGCGACCAGCAGGCGGCCTTGGCTGTCGACCACCAGGGCATGCAGGAACGTACCCGGCAGCAGCACCACGCCGCGGTCGCCGAAGGTATCGTCCATCACGCCGTCGGCATCGAGCTTGGCGACGAAACCGTTGAGCGGCCCGAACGCACTCGCCGTGCCGGCGACCACGATCGAACCATCGGCGAGCCGCTGCATCGCTTCGATGATCTGCATGCCGGTGTTGGGCACGAGGTCGCGCAGCACGAACACGCCGGGGATGCCGAGGATGTTGCCGAAACTCGCATCCGCGCTGCCGTCCGCGTTGAAGCGCGCCAGCATGGCGCGCATGTGCGGGTCGAACGGGCTGGACGAGACGAACTTGTTGCGCGTGCCGCCGACGAGCAGCTTGCCGTCCGGCAGTTCGATCACGGCATACGGGTTCAGTTCGCGCGCTTCGGCATCGTCCGGCGTGATGAAGGCCTCGCCATCGACGCCGAAGCTCGGGTCGGGCGCGCCATCGGCGGCAAGAACGGGAGTCGCACACGCGGCCACGCACAGCGCCAGCGCGGCCAGGACGAACATTTTCGGCAGCAGCATGAATCTCCTCCGCATAGGGGATGACGGGTGGCGAGCGTGCCTCGCTCGCTCAGGACTTGCATGTGCGTCTCGTTACTGAGGCATCTATTTCGCATCAAGACGGCGCCAAGTGCTTGATGGAGTGGCGCGTCGGCGCGAATCCGCGCGCGGCGAGCGATGCAGGGGCGCGCTTCGAGAGCGCCGGGAAGAGCGCTCGACGGGTGTCGCGTGGACTCCTGCGCCGTCCTCGCTGAAGCGGTCAGCGCTGCACCTGCGCAGCGGGCTTCGGCGCGGCCAGCAGCTCAGGCGGAATCGTGCGCTCGCCGGCCAGTCCCTGTGCCCGCGTCAGCGCGCTGCGCCAGAGTTCGCCATCGCCGAGGGCGTGATGCACGCGCAGTTGCAGCAGGGCGCTGTCGTAGTCGCTGCCGGTCCAGCCGGCGACGCGCTCGGCGGCCGCGCCGGCGCGGGCGAGTTCGCCGCGTCCAATCAGCCAGCCGACATTGGCGCGGACGACCTCGCGCAGATCGAGCGGAATGCGCAGCGCATCGGCTTCGGCCAGGACGCCGGCGTAACTGCGGTCGGCTTCCGCGGGCGCGGCGCTGCCTGATTGGACGGCCGCGAGGTGTGCATACATCCGCGTTGCCGCGTTGGCTTCGCCGCCGGCGAGGCGTTCGAGTTCGGCCGCCGCGCCGCTGGCTGCGTCATGCGCGCCGCTGGCGAGCAAGGCGTCCACGCGAACCGCCAGCGTGCGTGCGCGCTCGCGCGCATCGTCGCTGGCATCGAAGTGCTGCTGCGCCGCCGTGGCCTGCTCGGCCGCCCGGCGCGTGTCGCCGCGCGCCAGCGCGATCTCGGCCGCCAGCGCGTGAGCGCGCGCAAAGGCAACGCGGTCGTTCGCGCCGGGCGCCGCCTCGAGCACGCGCTGCGCGATGCCGGCGGCACTCTGCAGGCGACCGTTCGCGGCGAGCACCTGCGCACGCGTCAACTCGCCGTAGCGCTGGCGCGCCGGATCGGCGACTTGCGCAGTCAGTTCGCGCAGGCGCGGTTCCAGCGCCAGTGCGGATGCGGCGTCGAGCAGGGCCAGTTTGATTTCGGCCAGCGCAGTCAGCGCGTTCAATTCGGCCGCGTGCACGCCGAAGATGGCGAAGCGCTGCGCGGCGCGCTCGAACACCGGCGCGGCGTCGGCGTAGCGCAGGCGATGCATGTCGAGCGCCCCGAGATTGGAGTCGAGCACGGCCAGCGCGAGCGGGCTGCCGGCGCTTTCGAACGCGGCGCGCGCTTCGGCATAGTCCTGCAGCGCGGCGTCGAAGCGGTCCTCGGCCGAGGCGACATTGCCGCGCGCGCTGAGCGCCTTGCCGAGCGTGTCCGGCGCGTGCTGGCTGCGCAGCAGCGTGATCGCCGCGTCGAGCTGCTGGCCGGCTTGCGCGGTATCGCCCTGCACGGCGGCAACCACGCCGAGACCGCTCAGCGCGCGCGCATGCAGCACCGCATCCTGCTCGGCGGAAACCGCTGCGGCGACGGCGCTGAAACCGCGCGCCGCCGCGGCCAGATCGCCGGCCTGGTAATCGATCTGCGCGAGGCGCAGGCGCAACTCGGGCTGCTCGCGTTGCGCCGGCGCGGCGCTCGCGATCAACGCCCGCGCGGCGTCGAGGCGATCGGTCAGGGTCGCCGCCTCGATCTGTGCGAGCAGGCTGGCCAGCGCCGGCGGTTCGCCGTCGGCGCCGCGATCGGGCAACGGCGCATAGCCGAGTTGGCGCGCGAGGTCGTCGGCCGCACCGCGCGCCGCGGCCAGCACGTCGTCGGACTCGCCGACGCCGCTCAGAGCAGGGCCGCCCGCGCGCGAGGCATGCAAGGACAGGCGCCAGCGCGCGCCGCTCGCCGTCGCCTCGGCATCGATGACCCAGGTGGCGCCGGTCGCGCGCGCCAGTGCGGCCGGGTTGATCTCGCCATTCGCGGGCCGCGTCAACGCGACGACGTCGTCGCTCGGCACGACGGCGAGTCCCGCGCTGCGCAGTCGCGCGGCGATCAGGTCCATCAAGCCGAGGCGGATCCAGTCATGGCCGCCGCCTGCATTGACGGCGACCGGCAGGACCAGGGCGATCGCCGCCTGAGATACCGACGCCGGTGCCGCTGCGGGATCGTCGCGCGGCAGCCAGCGCAGTGCCGGCCACGCCAGCAGCACGAGCGCGAGCGCTGCGGCGCCGATCAGCCACGGCCAGCGGCGCGGGCTGGGGGCGTGCGGAGGTAAGGCCGCGGGCGATGTCGGGTCAACGCGGCCAGGTCGCAGCGACGCAAAAGCCTTTGACGCGAACGACACGAAGAAAGGCGTTGTTGCCCTGTTTTCTCTTCGCGTGATTCGTGGTTCAGCCAATTGCGCGAACGCCGACGGCGCACTCGGCCGCACGACTGCAGCGACAGGCACTTCGACCACCTCGACCGCGGCGACCCAGTGATAGCCGAAGCGGAAGACCGTGCGGATGAAGAGCTGCTCCTTGCCGGTATCTTCGAGCGCACGCCGCGCCGACAGCACGGTCTGGCCGAGCATGCCATCGCTGATGTCGGTCTTGCCCCACACGGCCGCGATCAGCTCGTCGCGGCCGACCGCGCGCTCGCGCTGTTCGAGCAGGTAGACGATGCAATCGAACGCACGCGGCGGCACCGCTACTGCGCTGTCTCCCTGGCGCAGCTCGCGCGTTGCAGGGTCGAGATGGAATTCCAGCGTGGGGCCGCCAAAACGATAGATGCGTGTCATCCGGCGGATATGCGTGCAGCGTGCGCGTGCTGTCAACCGTCGAAACTCACCCCGTGCAAGCGACTGTCGCGGCTGCGGTCGCCGCCGTGCTGCGTGGTCAGCCGAAGTCGCCGACCAGCGACGTTACGTTCGGAATGCTGCTGAGGTCACGATCGAAGATCGCCGCGACAGACGCGCGCTATCGCGGCGGCCGCCGGCCGGCGGCCTTGCGCGCGTTCTGCCTCAGCTGCACCGGCGCTGCAGGTATCGCAGGCTCGGCCGCTTCCAAATGCGGATCGAGCAGATCGGGCGGCAATTCGCGGAACACCTGCGCGAGGCGTTTCAGGAACGGCACCATTGCCGAACTGCGCCGCCACACCATCGCGATGCGCCGGCTCGGCGGGTGTCCGCGGAATTCGATCAGATGCACGTCCGACGAGCGCGCCACCGGCGGCTTCACCGCGAGGACCGGCAACAGCGTGATGCCGACGTTCGCGGCGACCATCTGGCGCAGGGTTTCCAGGCTGGTCGCGCGGAAACCGCTCTTCTCGCCGGCGCCGGAGAGCTGGCAGACTTCGAGCGCCTGATCGCGCAGGCAATGGCCGTCTTCGAGCAGGAGCAGGCTCTGGTCGGACAGGTCATCGAGTTTCAGGTTGCGCTTGCCGGCCAGCGCGTGATGCTCGGGCACCGCCAGCAGAAAGGGTTCTTCGAACAGGAACTGCTGTTCGAGCTGGTCGTCGTGGATCGGCTGCGCCAGCACGGCCGCATCGAGGCGACCCTCGCGCAACTGGCGCAGGATGATCTCGGTCTTCTCCTCGATCAGCAGCAGTTCCAGGCGCGGAAACCGCTCGCGGATCGTCGGCACCACGTGCGGCAGCAGGTAAGGCCCGAGTGTCGGGAAGATGCCGAGGCGCACGGTGCCCGATTCCGGATCCTTGGTGCGCCGTGCGATCGCCTTGATCTGCTCGATCTCGTTGAGCACCTCGCGCGCGCGCTGGGCGATCTCGCGGCCGACCTCGGTCAGCATGACCTTGCGCGGCATGCGCTCGACCAGAGAAACGCCGAGTTCGTCCTCGATCTTCTTGATCTGCGTGGAAAGCGTCGGCTGGCTGACGAAACTGGCCTCGGCGGCGCGGCCGAAATGCTTGTGTTCGGCGAGGGCGACCAGATAACGGAGATCACGCAGGTTCATGCTGCCAGCGATTGAAGCACCCTATCGAAACAATATCAACAATTGATTTGAAATATCGCCATGGCATCTTTATCTTTGTCGGCCTGGGCAGGCAAGCGCCCATCTGATCGTGATCGCATCATCCACCCCACCGCACTCCTGAGGAGTTCAACATGCTGACCGTCGGCGACAAGTTTCCGGAATTCAATCTCAAGGCCACCGTTTCGACCGAAAGCCTCGAGAAGGCGTTCTTCCCGATCACCAACCACACCTACAAGGGCAAGTGGCTGCTGGTGTTCTTCTATCCGAAGGATTTCACCTTTGTCTGCCCGACCGAGATCAAGGGCTTCGGCGATCTCAACAGCCAGTTCGCCGACCGCGACACGCAGGTGCTGGCGGCCAGCACGGACAGCGAGTTCGTCCATCTGGCCTGGCGCAAGGACCACAAGGACCTGCACGACCTGCCGTTCCCGATGCTCGCCGACACCGCCAAGCGCCTGTCGACCTCGCTCGGCATCCTCGACGAGGAAGAGGGCGTCGCCAAGCGTGCGACTTTCCTGGTCGATCCGGAAGGCATCATCCGCTTCGCCTACGTGACCGACGGCAGCGTCGGCCGCAACCCGCAGGAAGTGCTGCGCGTGCTCGACGCGCTGCAGACCGACGAGCTGTGCCCGTGCAACTGGCAGAGCGGCCAGGACACGCTGAAGGTCGCGTGAGTTCTAGGGCGGATCCATCCTGCCCGTTCGTTTGACCGGCAGCGCAGCTCCTCCTCCCCGAGCGCTGCCGATCCGGGCGGCGACCCCCGCAGTCGCCGCCCACCTGTTCGATCGCGACCCGGCCGCACGGCCGGGCCGCCCCTGATCAAGGAGAGCTTCAATGAGCTTCGATGACATCAAGGGCCAGCTGCCCGACTATGCCAAGGACCTGCGCCTCAACCTCGATTCGGTCCTGAGCGAATCCGGTGCGCCGGGCCTCACCCCGAAACAGATCGCGATCATCGCGATCGCCAGCGCGATCACCGCGCGCTACGAGCCGCTGACGACCGCGGTGGTGCAGCGCTTCGCCGGCACGCTGAGCGAAGCGGAATCCAATGCCGCGCGCGCCGCCGCCGCGATCATGGCGATGAACAACATCTACTACCGGTTCACGCATCTGGTCGGCGACGCCGAATACGGCACGCTGCGCGCGAACCTGCGCATGAACGTGATGGCCAATCCCGGCGCCGAGAAGGTCGACTTCGAACTCGCCTCGCTCGCGGTGTCGGCGATCAACGGCTGCGGCATGTGCATCGAATCGCACGAGAAGATGCTGAAGAAGCACGCGGTGCCGGCGCTGGCGATTCAGAGCGCGGCGCGCATCGCCGCGGTATTGCACGCCGTTGCGGTCACGGTCGAGCAGGCCGGAGCCGCCGCGCCCGCACTGGCTGCCGCGGCCTGAAGAAGACGGCGCGGCGCCGGCGCGCCTCGCCATCGTTTGATCCTTCCGCGCAGCAGCCAGGGCCGAGTCTTCGGCAGCGCTGCGCGGTGAGCGCGATCCCGCCATGACCTCTGCCGCATGCGCGGCGTACGGCGACATGCTGTCGTGTCGCACCGTTTCGAGGGGATCGCCGTGACCGTCATTTCGAGAGCGCTGCTGGTGCTCCTGTTCGCTGCGGCCGTGGCGCCTTGCCTGGCCGCTGCCGCCGAAGCGGTGCCGAGCGGCAAGCTGCCGCAGGACGCGACACCGCTGCGCTACGCGCTGCATCTGAGCATCGATCCGCGCAGCGACCGCTTCGAAGGCGAGGCGCGCATTCGCGTGCGGCTGGCGCAGGCGACCGATCACGTCTGGCTGCACGCGCAGAAACTCGACATCGAGACCTCTCGCGTAAGCGATGCGGCCGGTCACGCGATCGCTGCAAACGCGACGACGCACGACGACAGCGGTATGTTGGAGCTGCGCTTCGAGCGCAAGCTCGCGCCGCAGGAGATCGAACTCGCGTTCACCTACGGCGCCGCGTTCAACGCCCAGCTCGAAGGCGTCTACAAGGTCAAGGTCGGCGACGACAGCTATGCGGTCACGCAGATGGAGCCGGTCAGCGCGCGCTACGCGTTTCCCGGTTTCGACGAGCCGCGGTTCAAGACGCCGTTCGATCTCACGCTGAGCGTGCCGAAGCAGGACGTCGCAGTCGCCAATACCTTGCAAATCGGCGAGGAAATCTCGACCGATGCGAAGTGGAAGACCTTGCGCTTCGCGACCACGAAACCGCTGCCGACCTATCTCGTCGCGTTTGCAGTGGGCCCCTGGGATATCGTCGATGCAGCGCCGATCCCCGCCAATGCGGTGCGCGCCAATCCGATTCCGCTTCGCGGCATCGGCCCGCGCGGCAGTGCGAACAAACTCGCCTGGGTGCTCGGGCAGACGCCGGCGATCGTGAAGTTCTACGAGGACTACACCGCACAGCCGTATCCGTTCGACAAGCTCGACCTGCTCGGCGCACCGGATTTCGCCGCCGGCGCGATGGAGAATGCCGGCCTGATCGTCTACCGCGATGCATACCTGCTCGTCGATGACCACTCCGCCGCCGACACCTATCGCAACGTGTTCGATATCAACGCGCACGAAATCGCCCACCAGTGGTACGGCGATCTGGTCACCGTGCCATGGTGGGACGACATCTGGCTCAACGAGGCGTATGCGACCTGGGCGCAGGCGAAGGCGACGGTGGCGCTGCATCCGGAGTACTACGGTGCGCTCGAAGCGCTCGAAGCGCATCTGCGCGCGATGAACAGCGACAGTCGGCTCAGCGCGCGCAAGGTGCGTCAGCCGATCCTCGGCCGCGGCGACATCGAAACCGCGTTCGACGGCATCACCTATCAAAAGGGCGCCGCGATCCTCGGCATGTTCGAGAGCTGGCTCGGCGACGAGGTGTTCCGCCAAGCGATGCGCAGCTACCTCGCGCGACACGCGTTCGGCAGCGGCAGCGCCGACGATCTGATCGCGTCGATCGCCGAGGTCAGCGGCAAGGGCGAAACCTTGCGCCAGGCGATGCGCAGCTTCCTCGACCAGCCCGGCGTGCCGCTGATCCGCAGCGAACTCGTCTGCACGGACGGCAAGGCGTCGCTGCAACTCGCGCAATCGCGCTTCCTTCCGTACGGCGTGCTCGGCAAGGACGCGCCGCGCTGGGGCGTGCCGGTCTGCACGCGCTTCGGCCACGGCGCCGGCTCGCAGACGCAGTGCTTCCTGCTCGAACAAGCCACACAGAGTTTCGCGCTCGAGCGCGGCTGTCCGGACTGGTATCTGCCGAATGCCGACGCGCGCGGCTATTACCGCTTCGATCTGGCGGCGGGCGATTTCGCCAAACTCGGCGCCGCGGCGGCGAAGCTTTCCGCACCCGAGCAGATGGTCTACGCCGACGCGCTGGCGAGTGCCTTCAAGCGCGGCGAGATCGGTCCTGCATCGGTGCTCGATGCCATCCCGTCGCTCGCCGGCGCCGAGCTGCCGCAGGTGGCGACGGCCTTGCTGCCCACATTCGCGTGGATTCGCGAGCACCTCGGCGATGCGACGACGCGCCCGCTGCTCGATGCGTATGCGATCCATCTGTACGAACCGCGTCTGCGCCAACTCGGCGATCGGCGCAAGGACGGCGAGTCCGGTACGCTGACCGCGCTGCGCACGCGTCTCGCGCAATTCCTTGCGCTGATCGTGCGCGATCCGCTCACGCGCACGGCACTTGCGCAGCAGGGGCGCAGCGCGCTCGGTCTCGACGGCGCCGGCGCTGTCGATCTGACGCGTGCCGATGCGGACCTGCTCGGCGTCGCATTGAAAGTCACCGTGCAGGAAGGCGGCGCGACCGCCTTCGAAGCGGCGCAGCGTGAACTCGTGCGCAACCACGACACCGCGCAGCGCTACGCGCTGCTCGGCGCACTCGGCGCCACGCGCGACCCTGCGCTCGGCACCAGCGCGCGCGATTACGGCCTGACCGCGGCCGTGCAGATCGGTGAAATGTCGCGCCTGTACCGCGCGCAGATGGACGAACCGGAGAACCGCGCGGCGATGTGGCAGTGGCTGCAGGCGCACTTCGACGCGTACCGGCAGCGTCTGCCTGCGTTCGCCCAATCGGGGCTGCCCGACAGCGTCGCCGAGGGACGTTGCAGCGATGCGTCGGCCGACGAGCTGTCCGCTTTTTTCGCGCCGCGCATCAAGGACCTGATCGGCGGCGAGCGCGGGCTCGGCCAGACCCTGGAAGACATCCGCCAATGCGCTGCCTTGCGCGAGCATGTCGGCGCGAAGGGCCTGGCCGGGTGGAGCGAGGCGCACACACAGGCGCGCTGAGAAGCTGGTAGTCGCTCGGCAGTTTTCGCCGGCTTGAGATCTCGCTGATCCGGCGTTCGCCGGAGCGACGATGTAGGGCGGCTTCTGCGTTGCAGCTTGCTAAGATGCGCCGCGACAGGGGCGGCGGGGACGGCGATGGAAGAGGATGGTTCGGTAGGGGAACAGTTCGCGCGCATCCCCGAGCGCAATACCGGCGATGCGATCTTGCGCACCGCGCAGCAGCACCATGTCGCGCTGTCGAACATGGCCGACATCAAGGCGAACATCCTGATCACGGTGTCGTCGATCGTGCTGACGCTGTCGCTCGGGCGCGCCGACGATCCGGCGCTGCGCGCTTCCGTGCTGACCTTGATCGGCTTCGCCCTGGTCGCCCTGCTGCTGGCGATCCTCGCCGTGCTGCCGAAATACAGCGCGTTGAAGATCCGCGCCGACGGCGAGCTGCCGGCGGGCTTCAATCTGCTGTTCTTCGGCCACTTCGCCGAACTTCCGCGTGAACGCTTTCTGGCCGAGATCGCGCGCGCGCTGAAGCCCGATGGATCGGTGTATTCGACGATGGCGAACGATCTGTATTCGCTCGGCTGGTATCTGGCGCATCGCAAGTACCGTTATCTGCGCTACAGCTATCTGTTCTTCCTCGCCGGCTTCGTGCTGGCGTGCCTGGAACAGGTCTGGCGGTTGCTGATCCACTGACGAAGGCAACCCCGCGAAGGCTGTCCGTCCGTTGCATGTCGCCGTCTTCGACGCAAGGAGTGCTCATGCGTGTGCTGCTGCAACGAATCGCTGTATTTGCGCTGCTGCTGTCGGCGCTCGCCGCACAGGCGCAGTCCACGGTTCCGGCGTCGCTGGAACCCTGGCGCGGCTGGGTGCTGCAAGGCCGCGACTATCGCGCCTGCCCGCTGATTGCGGGCAAGACCGGTGGCGTGGAAGACGACTTCCTCTGTGCGTGGCCCGGCCTGCTCGCGTTGAATGCGGAGGCGAGCGGAGCGAGCGTGCTGCAGCATTGGCGCGTCGATGCGGATTCGTGGGTGCCGCTGCCGGGCGATGCGGCCCATTGGCCGCAGCAGGTGATGTTGGACGGCCAGCCGGCAGTCATCGTCGATCGCGGCGGGCCGGCACTGCGCCTCGGCGCCGGCAGCCACGAGATCCGCGCACGCATTCCGTGGCGCGAGCGGCCGCAGACCTTGCGCGTGCCGCAGACGCTTGGCCTGGTCGCATTGACGATCGACGGCAAGCCCGTCGTGCCGGCACAGCGCGATGGCGACGAACTGAGTCTGGGCCGCGCCGGCGTCGACACGCCGGAAGCGGACAGCCTCGAACTGCGCGTGTATCGCCGCCTCACCGACGGCGTGCCGGCCGAATTGACCAGCGTGATCGAAGTGGTGGCGTCCGGCCAGGCGCGCGAGGAAGTCGTCGGTCCCGCCTTGCCGCCGGGGTTTGCGCCGCTTTCGCTGACGGGCGAATGGCCGGCGCGCTTCGATACCGATGGCCGCCTGCGCATCCGCGTGCAGCCGGGCAGTGCGAGCTTGACTCTGCAAGCCCGCGCGACCGCTCCGTTGACGGAAGCGACCGCGCAGCTGGCAGCGGCGCCATGGCCGAAACAGGAAATCTGGAGCTACGCGGCGGCGCCACGCCTGCGCGTGACCTCGGCGAGCAGTGCCGTGCAGATCGACCCGCGCCAGAGCAATGTACCGCCGGACTGGAAAGCGCTGCCGGCGTTCGCGCTGGCCGACGGTGTCAAGCTGACGATCGAACAACGCTCGCGCGGCCTCGCCGCCGACGATCGCAACCGGCTCACGCTCGACCGCGAGATGTGGCTCGACTTCGACGGCGACGGCTGGTTCGCGCGCGACCACGTGCAAGGCGAGATGCTGCAAGGCTGGCGTTTCGATGCCGCCGCGCCGTACGCGCTTGAACGCGCCGATGCGCTCGGCGTCGGTTATCGCAACAACAACGAACCCTTGCTGGTCACGCGCGGCGCGGCACCAGCACTCAGCGGCGTCGAATGGCGCACGCCGGCGGTCGATCTCGCCGCCGGCTTGCGCATCGCGCGGACCGGCAGCGCGCTGCCGATTGCCGGCTGGAAAGACACGTTCGATCGCGTCGACACGATCCTGCACCTGCCCAACGGCTATCGCCTGCTCGGTGCGCCGGGGGCTGATCGCGCGCTCGGCAGCTGGATTTCCGCCTGGACCCTGCTCGACGTGTTCATCGCGGCCGTGCTCACGCTGCTGGCATGGCGCTTGTTCGGCGTACTCGGCGGGATTGCCACGATGGCGTACCTCGTACTCGGCTACCAGGAAGCCGGCTCGCCGCTGTGGAGCCTGCTCGCGGCGATCGCGCTTGCGTTGATCGTGCGCGTGCTGCCGGCCGGTCGTCTCGCCATCGGTGCCCGATGGCTCGAGCGCGCCGCGTTGCTGGTGCTCGTGCTGGTGACGCTGCCATTCGTAGCCGGCCAATTGCGTTTTGCCTTGCATCCGCAACTCGAGACCACCGAGGGTTTCAGGGTTCTTTTCGGCAAGGCCAGCGACGCCAATGTCATGGTGCCGCAAGAGCCGCAGATGACCGCGGCGAAGCCGTTGCCTCCTCCTTCGGCATCGCCAGCACCTCTATCGCAGCCGGACGAAGCGCGGGCGAACGATGCCGGCGGTGCATTCAAGCATCGTGTGACGCTCGAAAACGAGACGGATGCGGCTGAAGGCAAACCCGAAACGATCACCGTCAGCGGCTCGAGGATCCGCCGTCTCGACATCATCGACCACTACAGCGAATCGACGGCCGTGCAGACCGGCGCGGGCGAGCCGGGCTGGAATCTCGGCCGCCGCTACGAACTCAGCTGGAGCGGTCCGGTGCTGCCGACGCAGGAAGTCCGCCTGCTGATCGCACCGCCGTGGCTGGTGCGGCCGCTGCGTATCGCGCTGGTCGCGATGTTGGCGTGGTTGCTGCTGCGCCTGCTGCAACCGGCATGGCGCGCGCGGATGCCACGCGCGGCGGCCGGACTCCTGATCGCGACGCTCGCTGCCGCCTCGCTCGGCGCGGCGCGGCCGGCGCGGGCGCAGGCGTTCCCGCCGGAGAGCTTGCTCAACCAGCTGCGCACGCAGCTGATCGCGGTACCGAAATGCGCGCCCGCCTGCGCGACGATCGCGAAGGTTGCGGTATCGGCGCGTGCCGATGAGATCCGCGTCGCGCTCGAAGCCCATGCGGCCGAACGCATCGCGTTGCCGCTGCCGTTCGACGAGAAAGCGCTCGGCCTGCACAGTCTCAGCATCGACGGTGCAGCGACGGACGCCGTTGCGCGCTATGGCCAGGCGTTGTGGATCGCGTTGCCGCGCGGCGTGCATCGCGTCGAACTCGTTTTCACGGCCGCGGCCGACAAGGTCGCGCTGGCGTTTCCGTTGCTTCCGATGCGTGCGGAATTCAGCGGTGACGGTTGGGAATCGAGCGGCATCATCGACGATCGTCTGCTCACCGAAACATTGACGCTGATGCGCGCGCGTGCGTCGACCGAGACGCCTGCAGCGAACACGGCGCAGCAGTTTGCGCCGTTCGTGCGCGTGGAGCGTTCGATCAATCTCGGTCTGGACTGGACCGCGCAAACGATGGTGGAGCGGCTCGCGCCGAACGAGGGCGGCTTCACCGTGGCGGTGCCGCTGCTCGCGGGCGAACATGTATCGAGCGCCGGCCTGAAGGTCGAGGACGCGCGCGTGACGGTGGCGATCGCGAACGCCGAGCAAACGACCCATTGGCAATCGACGCTCGACAAAGGCGACACGCTGACGCTGACGGCGCCCGCATTGACCGATCGCGCGGAAGTCTGGCGCGTGCTGGTCAGCCCGACCTGGCACGTCGAGTTCTCCGGCGTACCCGGCGTTGCGCTCGGATCGGCCGAGGAAACGCACGACTACCGCAATTTCGAATTCCATCCGCTGCCCGGTGAAACGCTGACGCTGAAGATTACGCGGCCGGCCGCGGCGCAGGGCGCGACGCGCGCGATCGACAGCGTGTTGCTGACGCAGGCGGTCGGACAGCGCGCAACCCATTCGACCCTGCTGCTGAGCCTGCGCGCGAGCCAGGGCGGCGAGCAGGTGATCGCGCTGTCCGCCGACACCGAAGTGCTCGGCGTCAGCCGCGATGGCGAAGCGCTCAATCTGCGTGCGCAGGACGGCAAGCTGAGCCTGCCGGTGGTACCCGGCACGCAAAGTTTCGAACTGCGCCTGCGCGGGAGCACGCCCGCGGCCTTCACCACCGCGACGCCGGCGATCGCGCTCGGACTGCCGGCAGCGAATATTTCCGTCGCGATCGACCTGCCGCAGGATCGCTGGCTGCTCGCGACGAGCGGCCCCGCCAGCGGTCCGGCAGTGCTGTACTGGAGCGAGCTCGCGGTGATGCTGCTGGTCGCCTTCGCGTTGGCGCGTACGCGGCGCACGTCGCTGACGCTGTGGCAGTGGATCCTGCTCGGCCTCGGGTTTTCGATGTTCTCGTGGATCGCGCTGCTGGTCGTCGCCGCCTGGCTGTTCGCGCTCGACTGGCGCACACGTACGACGCTGGCATCGGCACGCATGTTCAACCTGGCTCAACTCGGCCTCGCCATGCTGACACTCGCCGCGTTGCTGTGCCTGCTCGTTTCGGTGCAGCAGGGTCTGCTCGGCACGCCGCACATGCACGTGGCCGGCAACGGCTCGGGCGCGTACGTGCTGCGCTGGTTTGCCGATCGCAGCACCGACGCGCTGCCGGTCGCGCACGCCTTCAGCCTGCCGCTGTGGATCTACAAGCTCGCCATGCTCGCTTGGGCCTTGTGGCTGGCGAGCGCCGTGGTCGGCTGGCTGCGCAGCGGTTTCGCTGCCTGGACCGGTGGCGGGTATTGGCGCGGCGTGCCCAGGCCGATCGTCGACGTGCCGAAGGGCCAGGTGCCGCTCGCGCCGCGAGCGCCGCCCGCTTCATGAGCGATGTGCGGCGCCTGCTCGCGCACGCCGCGGCGCGCCTCGCCGGCGACGAGGCGCGTTTCGAGGCCGAGCTGCTGCTCGCGCACGTGCTCGGCCGCAGCCGGACATGGCTGTTCGCGTGGCCGGAATTCGTCCCGGGCGACGAACGGGTCGCACACTTCGAGGCGCTCGTCGCAGCGCGCGTACGCGGCGAGCCGGTCGCGTATCTGACCGGCCGGCGCGAGTTCTGGTCGCTCGATCTCGACGTCACGCCGGACGTGCTGATTCCGCGGCCGGACACGGAGCTTCTGGTCGAACTCGCGCTCGTGCGCATTCCGCTCGACACCGAATGCGCGCTCGCCGATCTCGGTACCGGGTCCGGTGCGATCGCGCTGGCGCTGGCGCACGAACGGCCGCGCGCATCCGTGCTGGCGACCGACGCGAGCGCAGCTGCGCTCGCCGTCGCACGCGCCAATGCGCGCCGTCTGCAACGGGCGAACGTGGCGTTTGCGCAAGGCGACTGGTACGCGGCACTCGGCCAGCGGCGTTTCGATCTGATCGCATCGAATCCTCCCTATATCGCCGCCGCCGATCGCCATCTCGGCGAAGGCGATCTGCGCTTCGAACCCGCGGCGGCTTTGGCTTCGGGCGCGGACGGGCTCGATGCGATCCGCACGCTGGTCGCCGGCGCGGCCGCGCATCTGCACAGCCGCGGCTGGCTGCTGCTCGAACACGGTTGGGATCAGGCGACGGACGTGCGTGCGCTGCTGCTCGCCTCGGCCTTCGACGAGGTCGCCTCGTATCGCGATCGTGGCGGGCACGAGCGCGTCAGTGCCGGTCGAGTCGGTGCCTGAGCGACGATCGTCTCCCTATACTACGGACCACGCATTCGAGTCGGCGAGGGCGGCGATGGCGTCATCGGCAATCGGAGAGGCGCATGCGCTGCAGCGTCCGGGCGATGCGAGGCTGGCCTGGCTCGCTTTCGTCTGCGGTCTCCTCTTCGCAGCGCTCACGCTCAGCGGCGATTATGTACTCGGCGGCGGAGCTTACTGGACCCTGCCGTTCGGCGATGCCGCCAAGGGCGAGATCGGCTGGTTCTATTACGCGCGCGACACCTGGCAACTCCCGCTGTTCGCGACATCGGCGTACCACACGCCGGAAGGCAGCAGCATGGTGCTGTCGGACAGCCTGCCGCTGTTCGCGTTGCCGGCCAAGCTGATCTACCGGCTCGCCTGGCCCGCCGGCAGTACGCCGCCGATCTACACCGGGCTGTGGGTTGCACTCTGCCTGGTATTGCAGGCGGTTGCCGCATCGCGTGTGCTGCGCGTGCTCGGCGTTGCCGACTGGCGCGTGCATCTCGCCGGCATCGTGTTGTTCTGCTACCTGCCGATCGTCTTCCTGCGTTTCGGCCAGGCCGCGCTGATGGGCCAGTTCGTGATCCTGTTCGCGCTCGAAGGCTATCTGCGCGCGAAACGGATGGGCTTGACGCGGCGCCAGTGGATCTGGCTGTGCGCACTGCCGCCGCTGGTGCTGCTGATCCATCCTTATCTGTCTGCAATGTGCGGCGCGCTGGTCGCCGCGACGATTCTCGATCAATGGCGCGACCGCCGCCACGGCGTTGCCGGCGTGCTGCTGCGTTTCGGCGGGATCGGTGTCGGCGCGTTGGTGGTGATGCTCGTCGGCGGATTCTTCGCGGCCGCGAGCAGCGACTTCGGCGACTACGGCTTGTATTCGATGAACCTGTTGTCGCCGTGGGTGCCGTTTCCGCAAACCTCGAGCGGAAGCCTGCTGCATACCGAGATGCCGGTCATCGAGGGCACCAATCAATGGGAGGGCGGTGCCTACCTCGGCGCCGGCGTTTTCCTGCTCTGCGTGGTCGCGCTGCCGGCACTGCGGAACTGGCGCAGGAACCTTCATCGTCACGCCGTGCTGTTCGTCGTGTTGATCCTGGTGCTCGCCTTCGCGATCTCGCACCGCATCGGCTTCGGCTCGCACGAACTGATGCGCCTGCCGCTGCCGGATGCGTTGCTGCATGTGTTGTCGCAGTTCCGCGGCTCGGGCCGTTTCGTCTGGGTGGCCGTGTATGCCTTGCTCGCGGCATTGATCGTCGCCGTCGTACGTCGCTACGACGGCCGGCGCGTGCTGCTGATCCTCGGCGTCGCCGCCGTGCTGCAGGTTGTGGACGCGTGGCCGATGCAGCGTGGCGTGCGCGCAGCGAGTGCGGCGAGCCAGACGGTTTCTTCGGTCGACCTCTCCGCGTGGACGCGCCTGATCGGCGAGCATCAGCGTATTTTCGAATTTCCCTCGTTCGAATGCGGCGGCCTGTTCGGACGCGAGATTGCCGGCAGCAAGTTTCGCGAACTCGAGTTCGACTGGATCGCTGCGCAGCAGAACAAGCCGACCAACAGCGCCTATCTCGCGCGCTTCACCAAGGACTGCACGCGCGAACGTCTCGACGCGCTGGCGCATCACGATGAACCGGGTGTGCTGTATCTCTATCGCAGCAGCGACGACATCGGCGCTTATCTGCTGCAGGGCGGCGTCGATCTGGCGCGTTGCGGCTATCTCGACGATGTCGTGGTCTGCTCCGGCGGCGGCGATCTGTCGACATTGCGTTGAAGCGACGCAAGCCCCGCGCACCGTATACCCGCTGAGCGAAATGCGCCGCGCCGCGCAGTCGCCGCATGCGCCGGCGCGCACCTGCCTGCGGAAGCACGACAACGAATGCGCCGTTTGTCTGCGGCATGCTGGCTGCACGCTGCGACGGCGAGATTCGCGAAGCGGAACATGCGCTTCGAACGCGCCGCGCGTGAGCGCCGTGCAGCGGCCTTCCCATCAATGGCCGCGTGTCGCGTCGATGGAGCGACGCCGAAGGAACAGGCTTTGGACGGCCGCCAGGAGGGCTCAGGCTGCAACTTGACCCCGGCATCGTGCCGGGGTTTTTATCAGCTGGCGCTGCGCAACGCAGGCACGGACAGCAAACTGCCGAAGCGCTTGCGCACGGCGCCTTCGATGCCGGCGGCATCGAGTCCCTCGCCGGCGAGGAGTTCTTCGCGCGCGGCATGTTCGAGGAATTGATCGGACAGGCCGAGATGCAGCATCGGCACGCTGACGCCTTGCGCGGCCAGCAGTTCGGCAACGCCGCTGCCGGCGCCGCCGGCGATCGCGTTGTCCTCGATCGTGACCAGCGCCGCATGCGATTGCGCGAGCTCGAGTACGAGCGCGGCATCGAGCGGTTTGACGAAGCGCATGTTGACCAGGGTCGCATCGAGCGCGTCGGCGACCTTCGTGCAGGGCCCCATCATCGCACCGAAGGCGAGCAAGGCGATGCCGTGGCCGCGCCGGCGCACTTCCGCCTTGCCGACCGGCAGCGCGGCCAGTTCCTTCGATACGGCGACGCCGGTGCCGCTGCCGCGCGGATAGCGCACGGCGGCCGCGCCATGGTGCAGGAAGCCGGTCGTGAGCATCTTGCGGCACTCGTCTTCGTCGGCCGGCGCCATCACGATCATGTTCGGGATGCAGCGCAGGTACGAGAGATCGAAACTGCCGGCGTGCGTCGCGCCGTCGGGACCGACCAGGCCGGCGCGGTCGATCGCGAACAGCACGTCCAGATCCTGCAGCGCGACGTCGTGGATCAGCTGGTCGTAGGCGCGCTGCAGGAACGTCGAATAGATCGCAACGACCGGCTTGACGTCTTCGCACGCCATGCCGGCGGCCAGCGTCACCGCGTGCTGCTCGGCGATGCTGACGTCGAAATAGCGTGCCGGGAATTCCTTCGAGTAGCGCACCAGGCCGGACCCTTCGCGCATCGCCGGCGTGATCGCGTACAGGCGCGGATCGATGCGCGCCATGTCGCACAGCCAGTCGCCGAAGATCTCCGTATAGGTCGGCTTGGCGGAGCCGGCTTTCTTGACCAGGCCGGCCTCCGGATCGAACGGCCCGACTGCGTGGTATTCGATCTGTTCGCGCTCGGCCGGTGCGTAGCCCTTGCCCTTGGTCGTGATCACATGCAGCAGTTGTGGACCTTTGAGCTCGCGCAGCATGCGGATCGTGGACACCAGCAGCGGAATGTCGTGGCCGTCGATCGGGCCGGTGTAGTGGAAGCCGAACTCCTCGAACAGCGTCGATGGCACGAACATGCCCTTGGCGTGCTCTTCCCAGCGCTTGACGAAGCGCCACCAGAACCCGTCGCGCTTCATCATCTTCTTGCCGCTTTCGCGGATGCGGTTGAGCGTGCGGCTCGCCATCAGGCGCGCCAGCATCTTGGTCATCGCGCCGACGTTCTCGCTGATCGACATCTGGTTGTCGTTGAGGATCACCAACATGTCGGCGTTGACGTCGCCGCCGTGATTGAACGCTTCGAATGCCATGCCGGCGGTCATCGCGCCGTCGCCGATCACCGCGACGACCTTGCGCGGATCGTTCTTGCCCTGCGCGGCGATCGCCATGCCGAGTGCGGCTGAGATCGAGGTCGAGGAATGGCCGACGCCGAAGGTGTCGTATTCGCTTTCGTCGCGCTTGGGGAACGGCGCGACGCCGTCCTTCTTCTTGATCGAGGTGATGCGATCGCGGCGGCCGGTCAGGATCTTGTGCGGGTAGCACTGGTGGCCGACGTCCCAGACGAGACGATCGTCCGGCGTGTTGTACAGGTAATGCAGCGCGACGGTCAGTTCGATCACGCCGAGGTTGGCGCCGAAATGGCCGCCCGAGGCTGCGACGGACTCGATCAGGTAGGCGCGCAGTTCGCGCGCGATGTCGCCCAGTTCCGCTTCCGGGAAACGGCGCAGGTCGGCGGGGGAGTCGATACGGGAAAGGCGCGGATAGCGGTTGCTGTCGATCATCCGCCTATTTTCAGGCCAGCGAGGCCGGCGGGGCAAGGAAACCCGGCGGCAGCACGGCATGGCGCGTCGGGGCGGAAGGCGCTCGCCCGATGTTCGAGGGGCTCAGGCGCTGCGCCGGTTCTTCGGCAGGTGGCTGACCAGAAACTCCATCTGATCCGCCAGGATATTGCGATTCGACAGGATCAGATGCTCGACCCAGCTCGGCCGGTACGGCACCGCAAGCAGCGGCATGCCGGCCTGCTGTGGCGTTCGGTTGCCTTTCTTTACATTGCACGACCAGCACGCCGTAACGACATTGACCCAGATGTCGCGGCCGCCCTTGGATACCGGAATCACGTGGTCACGCGTCAGCTCGCCGCGGTGGAAGTGATTGCCGCAGTAAAGGCACAGCATGCGATCGCGGGCGAACAAGGCGACATTGGTCAGGGCCGGCGCCGGGTCGATCGCGGCAGGCCGCGCATGGCCGGAACTGGCGACGATCGGGTGCAACTGCATCAGGCTTTGCGCGCCGGTCAATCGGTTCATGCCGCCGTGGATCGTCAGGCAGGGATCGCCGAGGGTCCAGGCGACCGCGTCGCGCACGTACAGGCAAACGGCGTCCTGCCAGCTCATCCAATCGAGGATGCGTCCGGTGGAATCCAGCGACAGCACGCGGGTGCTGTGGATATCACCCGCCATTCGAACTTCCGCAAGCATCGCGCCTCCGTTTGAGGCAGCGGACCGGCCGCTGCAGCAGCGAACACGTACTTGGCGGCGGAGCATAGACTAAAAGATTGACATTCGGTGAACGCCCGCAGGGCGGTCGCCGGAGGCGGACCTCGGGTCGACCCTAGCTAGGGCATACCCCTATGGCCGACCTGCGCGGCGGGCGGCTTTAATCCGCCCTTCTTGTCGCACCCTCCGTTCTCGTCCGTGGGGGCGATTCAAGGGCATGGTGACTCTGCGGCGTGACGCGCGGCGTCTTCGGCGATCCTCTCCGTTCTCGGCGGTGCGGAGAGGGTCGCCCCGTGCGTTGCTCCGCTGCGGCTGCGGCGCATCAAGACAGCGGCGTTCAGCCCAGACGAGGTTTTCCGTCCAGCTGCCTTCAGCGCACCGGCTTCGCCATGCGCAGCACGTCGACGCCGTAGCCATGGCGTTCGTACAGCGCACGCGCGCGTTCGTTGCCGGGAAACACGGCCAGCGTGAGGTGACGGCAGCGGTGCCGCTTGGCCCAATCCTCCGCGAACAGCAGCAGCGCGCTGCCGATCCCGTGGCCGTCGCGTTCCGGCGCGACCGCGAGATCGGCGATGTGGCAGTTCTGCGCATGGGTGAAGTAGTCCGCGGTCGTCTGCAGGTGCAGGAAGCCGACTAGTGCGGCGTCCTCGCCCTCGGCAACGAAGATATGCGTTCCGGCCGGCTGCTCGCGCAAGTGTCGGGCGACATCGGTGCGGATGCCGTTCGCGCATTCGCTGCGCTTGCGCCAGGGCGGCAGTTCGAAATCGACGAAGCGGTCGATCAGGCCCAGGATGAAGTCGTCATCGTCGGCGCGGGCGAGGCGGATGTGCATAGCGGCGGTGGCTTCCACGCAAACGTACCTGATGACCTGCGCGGACGCTTCCGTGTGCCCGGACGAAATCCAAGTCCATCCCCGCGGCCATCCTAGCACTCCCTTCCGGGCCGTCATGCTGCGGCGCCGAATGACGCCGCGGGCGGGTTCCCGTGTCGCAGGGGAAAGCGGCGATGTGCCGCCGCGCTCGCTCAGCCGAACTGGGAATCGGGCATGTCGAGCAGATTGCTGCTGCCGCTGCGCATCGCTGCCGCGTGCGCCTGGATGCGCGGCAGCAGGCGTGCAAAATAGAAGCGCGCGGTGTGGCGTTTGGCGTCGCGCACGGCCTGCGGCTGCGTGGATGCGTCGGCGGCGGCCACGCTGCGTGCCCATAGATAGGCGAGGGCGATGTAGCCGGAGTAGAAGAGGTAATCGTAGGCGGCTGCGCCCATCTCGTCCGGATTCGTGCCCGCGCGCTTGACCAGGTCGAGCGTGAGTTCGCCCCATTCCTTGCTGGCGTGTGCAAGCGGGCCGACGAATTCGGCCAGCGCGGCGTCGTTCGCATGCGACTGGCAGAACGCGCCGATCTCGGCGAGAAAGTGCTTCAGGCCGACGCCTTGCAGCTGTATGACCTTGCGGCCGAGTAGGTCGAGCGCCTGGATCTGCGTGGTGCCCTCGTACAGCGTGGTGATGCGCGCGTCGCGCGACAATTGCTCCATGCCGTGTTCGACGATGTAGCCGTGGCCGCCGAAGATCTGCACGGCCGCGTAGGTGCATTCGATGCCGGCTTCGGTGAGCAGGCCTTTGACGATCGGGGTCAGGAACGACACCAGCGCTTCGGCGCGCTCGCGCTCGGCGGCATCGGTGCTGCGCCGCGCGATGTCTTCCTGCAGATAGGCGTACAAGCCGAGCAGGCGGCCGCCTTCGGCGAACGCTTTCTGGGTCAGCAGCATGCGCCGCACATCCGCGTGCACGATCAGGGGATCGGCTGGCTTGTCCGGAAATTTCGCGCCGGACAAAGCGCGCATCTGCAGGCGTTCGCGCGCGTAGGCGAGCGAGTTCTGATACGCGCGCTCCGTGAGGCCAAGGCCTTGCAGCCCGACGGCGAGACGCGCGGTGTTCATCATCGTGAACATCGCGGCGAGGCCCTTGTTCGGCTGCCCGACCAGCCAGCCTTCGGCACCGTCGAAGTTCATCACGCAGGTGGCCGAGCCCTTGATGCCCATCTTGTGTTCGATTGCACCGCAGGCGAGCGTGTTGCGTGCGCCGAGCGTGCCGTCCTTGGAGACCTTGAATTTCGGCACCAGAAACAGCGAAATGCCCTTGACGCCTGCCGGCGCGTCCGGCAGCCGCGCGAGCACGAGGTGCAGGATGTTGTCGACCAAATCGTGCTCGCCCGCGGTGATGAAGATCTTCGTGCCGCTGATCCGATAGCTGCCGTCGCCGACCGGCTCCGCCTTGGTCTTGAGCAGGCCGAGATCGGTGCCGCAATGCGGTTCGGTCAGGCACATCGTGCCGGTCCACTGGCCGGATACGAGCGGCTTCAGAAAAATTTCGCGCTGCCAGTCCTCGCCATGATGTTCGAGCGCGGACGACGCGCCGTGCGAGAGCATCGGATAATTGCCCCACGACAGGTTGGCCGAATCGATCATCTCCTTGAACGCGGCGCCGAGCGTCTCCGGCAGGCCCTGGCCGCCGAGGCGTTCGTCCGCGACGAGGCCGATCCAGCCGCCATCGACATACTGCTTGAACGCCTCCTTGAAGCCTTTCGGCGTGCGCACGCTCTGCGTCGCCTTGTCGAACGTGCAGCCTTCGGCGTCGCCACTCTGGTTCAGCGGCGCGAGGACGTGTTCGGCGAAGCGCGCGGCTTCTTCCAGCACCGCATCGATGAGATCGCGCGTGGCGGCTTCGCACCCCGGCAATCTGCGGTAGACCGATTCGACATCGAGCACGTCGAACAGCGCGAAGCGCAGATCGGCAAGCGGGGCGGTATAGCGGCTCATGGGAGTCTCCGTGGACGGGGTCGCGGTTCGAGGTCCTTGAATCCGATACCCGAGCCGCCGTTGGCGCCGTCATTCCGGCGCGGGCCGGAATCCATTGGCTGTTCTTGACGCGTGTGGAATGACATCAATCGGGGATCCGGTTCGCGCCGGCATGGCGACGAAGTGGGATCCGGCAAATCAGCGATACGTGTTCGGCACGCCAGGCACCGGCGACAAGCGACTGGCGCGCGTGAACGGAAAGCTCGCCTTCGGTTCGCTGGTCTCGATGGTGCCTTTCAGCTGGTAGGCGAAATCGCCGCCGGCGGGCAGCTTCGCCGACGTCTTCAAGATCGCGTCGATGACGTCGCCGCCATTGCCGACGATGTCCATGTCCGGCGCGATGTCGATCTCGCCGGCATCGACGTCGGCGACCGTCAGCTTCGCAGCGAAACGGCTGTAGTGCATCGACATGGTGCTGAAATTCTGGATGCGCAGCGTGAGCTTCCAGCTGCCGTCCGGCTGCAGCGCGAGCTGCTGGATGCCGGCGGTCGAGGGATGCACTTTCCTCACCGGCCCGTCGCTGCAGGCGGCGAGCAGGCAGGACAGTGCGACGACGACGGACAGGTTGCGCAGGATCATCGCGGCCTCAAACGAGCGTTCGAACGTCCGTCTAGCCTATCCAATTCGAGGCAGGCGGTGAAGCGGCGCGAACAAACTGCCGCTCAAGGCGCCGGCGGATTGCCGTACGCACTGCGGCGCGCGATGAATTCGGCGATCGGCGCCTGCCGCACGACGCGTCCCGCGCTGATCCGCACGACCTCATCGGCGAGGGCGGCGACCTCGTCGGCGTGGTGGGTGACCAGCACGGTGAACACCTGCAGTTCGCGTTTGAGTTTGCGCAGGTAGTCGAGCACCTGCTGGCGCGCTTCGGTATGCAATCCGGTCAGCGGTTCGTCCAGCAGCAGCGCGCGCGGCTTGGACAACAGCGCGCGTCCGACCGCGACGCGCTGGCGTTCGCCGCCGGAAAGCATCAGCGGGCGCCGCTCGAGCAGGAGCCCGAGTTCGAGCAGTTCGACGATCGCGGCAAACTCGCGGCGACCGGCTGCGTCGTCCGCGCCGGCGCCGTACAGCAGATTGTGGCGTACGCTCAAATGCGGGAACAGGCGGCCGTCCTGGAACACGTAGCCGATGCGCCGGCGCGAAACGGGTACGCACACCGCGCCTGCGGTATCGAGCAGGACCTCGCCGTCGAGCACGACGCGTCCCGCTTGCGGGATCAGCAAGCCTGCGATCGCGTTCAGTGCACTGGTCTTGCCGGCGCCGGAATTGCCGAACAGCGCGAGCGTGCGCGCGTTTGAACGGATGTCCATGTCGAGATCGAGATCGCCGACGCGGTGACGCAGGGCCAGTTCAATCATCGCCGCGTTTCCGCCATGGCGCGCCCCCGGCGATCAGCGTCGCGCAGGCGCTCGCCGCGAGTGCGACGAACAGTGACACCAGCGCGAGCCGCTGTACGCCCGGCATGCCGCCTGGCACGTTCAACAGTTCGTAGATGGCGATCGGCAGCGTGCGCGTCTCGCCCGGAATATTCGAAACGAAACTGATCGTCGCGCCGAACTCGCCGAACGCGCGCGCGAATGCCAGCACGCAGCCGGCGACGATGCCGCGCGCCGACAACGGCAGCGTGATCGAGACGAAGCGTCGCCAGGCGCCGGCGCCGAGCGTTTGCGCCGCCGCTTCGAGACGGCGATCGACATTGTCGAACGCGGCGCGTACCGACAGCACCAGCAGCGGAAAGCCCATCACGCCCGCGGCGATGACCGCACCGGTCCAGCGGAACGCGACGACGACGCCGATGCTGCCGAGCAGGTGTCCGATGGGTCCGTTGCGTCCGAACAGGGCAAGCAATGCGTAGCCGGTCACCACCGGCGGCAGGATCAGCGGCAGGAACAACACCGACTCCAGCAGCAGGCGTCCGGGAAAACGCTTGCGCGAGAGCAGCCACGCCAGTGCGAGCGCGAACGGCAGCGCCAGCACGACCGCGAGCAGGCCGACGCGCAGGCTGAGCGCAAGCGCTTGCCATTCGTCCGGGGCGAGCGCAGTCATCGACGCGCCACGGCGTGCCTGCATTGTTCGCGTGGGCGTCTCGTTCTCATTCGCGTGCGCGCATCGCTCGATAGGGTCGCATCACCCTATCGTGGCGGCGGTGCGCGGGCAATCATGGCCGGCGCGCGGCGCGCGCACTATGATCCGCCGGTCCGTCGCCGCTTCTGGAACGCACGCATGAATTCGCACCGCACGTATCCGCAGCTGCAGCTGCGTATCGACCTCGCACCGGGCATACGTTTCGGACCCGGCAAGGCCGACCTGCTCGAAGGCATCGACACGCTCGGCTCGATCGCCGGTGCCGGGCGTTTGATGCGCATGAGCTACAAGCGCGCGTGGGAACTGGTCGGCGAACTCAATCGCTGCTTCGACGCGCCGCTGGTCGATGCGAGCAAGGGCGGCAGCGGCGGCGGCGGTGCCAGCCTGACCCCGCTCGGCAAGAAGCTGCTGAAGAGCTATCGGGCGATGCAGGCGGCGACGCAGGCCGCCATCGCGCGTGAGCTGAATCAGCTGCAGCGCCGCGTGCGACGACCCGACGCGGAATGATCATTGGGCAGCACGCGGATGTGCGCGCTTGTCGTCCGTTTTTTTCGCGAGCTCGCGCCGATCCAGTACCTCGATGATTGATTCGCGCATGCTCGGACCTCACCGTAGCGCGCGGTGACCGCGCCACTTGACAGCCAATTTCGTACACGCACGATCGCCACTGTCAACCACGACAAAAGCACGAACGGCACGGCGACGCGTCGATTCATGCTGCTAGCATCTGCAGGATGTCAGTTTCCGCGCTGCACCTTCTCAACACCGTTTTTGGCTATCCCGCGTTCCGCGGCGAACAGCAGGCGATCGTCGAACACGTCGCGCACGGCGGCGATGCGCTCGTGCTGATGCCGACCGGCGGCGGCAAGTCGTTGTGCTACCAGATCCCCGCCTTGCTGCGGTCCGGCACCGGCATCGTCGTGTCGCCGCTGATCGCGCTGATGCAGGACCAGGTCGATGCGCTGCTCGAATCCGGCGTGCGCGCCGCATTCCTCAACTCGAGCCAGGACGCGGCGAACCAGCGCGAGGTCGAGCAGCGCCTGCTGCGCGGCGATCTCGATCTGCTCTACGTCGCGCCCGAACGCCTGCTGACGCCGCGCTTCCTCGACCTGCTCGCGCGCGCGCAGGTCGCGCTGTTCGCGATCGACGAAGCGCACTGCGTGTCGCAATGGGGACACGACTTCCGTCCGGAGTACCGCGAACTCGGCGTGCTGCACACGCGCTACCCGCAGGTGCCGCGCATTGCACTGACCGCGACCGCCGATCCGCGCACGCGCGAGGAGATCGTCGAGCGGCTCGCGCTGGAGCAGGCGCGCCAGTTCGTCGCCAGCTTCGATCGGCCGAACATCCGCTATCGGGTCGCGCCGCGCGACAATGCGCGGCGCCAGCTCGGCGACTTCCTCGAATCGCATCGCGGCGAAGCCGGCATCGTCTATTGCCTGTCGCGCAAGAAGGTCGACGAGACGGCTGCGGCACTCGCCGGCGACGGCCGCGTCGCGCTGCCGTATCACGCCGGCATGGAGAACGCCGCGCGCAGCGCGAACCAGCAGCGCTTCCTGCGCGAGGACGGCGTGATCATGGTCGCGACGATCGCGTTCGGCATGGGCATCGACAAGCCGGATGTGCGCTTCGTGGCGCATCTGGATCTGCCGCGCAGCCTCGAAGGCTACTACCAGGAAACCGGCCGCGCCGGGCGCGACGGCCTGCCGGCCGAAGCGTGGATGATCTACGGGCTGGCCGACGTGGTCACGGTCAGCCAGATGATCGCGCAATCCGAATCGAACGATGGCCGCAAGCGCATCGAGCGTCAGAAGCTCGAAGCCGTGCTCGGTTATGCCGAAGCCTTGCAATGCCGCCGCCAGCTGCTGCTCGCCGCGTTCGGCGAGACGCTCGGCACCGCGTGCGGCAATTGCGACAACTGCCTGGCACCGCCGCGTACCTGGGACGCGACCCTGGCGGCGCAGAAGGCATTGTCGTGCGCCTATCGCAGCGGCCAGCGTTTCGGCGCCGGCCATCTGATCGAAATCCTGCGCGGCGAGGACGGCGAGCGTGTGCGCTCGCTCGGTCACGACCGCATCAGCACCTTCGGCGTCGGCAAGGAATACGACGAACGCCAATGGCGCTCGGTCTTCCGTCAGCTGCTCGCCGGCGGTCTGCTCGAAGCCGATCAGGAAGGCTATGGCACCCTGCGCCTGACCGAGGCGAGCCGTGCGGTGCTGAAAGGTGGGCGCACGGTGCATCTGCGCGAGGACGCATTGCCCGAGCGCCGGCGCAAGGGCAAGGCCAGCGCCGCGTCGAACGGTGGCGCGCTGGCGATCGGCACCGACGAGCGTGAGCTGTGGGATGCCCTGCGGGCGTTGCGTGCCAGGCTCGCACGCGAACACGGCGTGCCGGCCTATGTGATCTTCCACGACGCCACCTTGCTGGCGATGCTGCGCGAACGGCCGCAGACGCTGACCGCGCTCGGCGCGATCAGCGGCGTCGGCGAGCGCAAACTGGAGCGCTACGGCGAGGCATTCCTGGCCGAACTCAGTGCCTAGCCGCGCCGCTGGACTGGCGATGCGGCGGCGGAACCACCGTCGAACCGGATAAACTGCGCCTACGCGCATCCCGCGCGCCAAGTCTCTTGCGCAGCGCATGGCTTTTCGCACCGCCGATCCGAATACGCGCCTGGCCGCTGCGGTCGGCCGCTTCGTCGTGCCGTGCGCCGTCATCAGCGTGCTGCTCGGCGGCTGCGCGATCACGACGCTGCCGGATCTGCACCAGCCCGATGCGGCGACCGCCTGGCGCAATACGCCGCTCGCAGCGGACGCTGTGCCGGCGCCGGACCTGCGCAGCTGGTGGAAGGCGTTCAACGATCCCGAGCTCGATCGCCTAATCGAGCAGGCGCTGCGCGACAACCTGACGATTCGTCAGGCGCGCGCTCGCATCGTGGGTGCGCGCGCGCTCGCCGAACATGCCAACAGCGGTTTCCTGCCGCAGATCGGCGCACATACCTATGCCGAGCCGACGCCGGACAGCAGCGCCAGCTATTTCCAGATCGGCTTCGATGCGAAATGGGAACTCGGCCTGTTCGAGCGCGCACGCAGCCAGGCGCGCGTCACTGCGGGCGAACTCGGCATCGCCGAGAGCGAGATGCAGGCCGCGCGCGTCAGCGTCGTCGCCGAAGTCGCCAAGACGTATGTCGAACTGCGTGGCGCGCAGCAGCGTCTGGCCCTGCAGGGCCAAGCCCTCGCGGCGGCGCAGGACAAGCTGGCCTTGACCGCCACGCGCCAGCGCCTGCGCATGGCGGCGGCCGGCGATCTCGACCGCGCCAGGACGGAGCAGGCCGCGGCCGAGGCTGCGTTGTATGAGCCGCGCCTCACGATCGAACGCTGCCGTCAGCAGCTGGCCGTGCTGCTCGGGCGCAGCCAGCCCGGTGATGACTTCGTCGCCGCGGGCACGCAACCGCAGCTTGGCGACCTCAGCATCGCCACTGCGCCGGCGGATCTGCTGCGCACGCGCCCGGAAATCCGCCGTGCCGAGAACGACGTCTTGAAAGCCGCTGGCGAACTCGGCGTCGCGCGCGCGGACCGCTTGCCGCGGCTCGCCCTGGGCGGCTCGCTGACGTATGCGGCACGCGTCATCGGCCACACCCGGCTGTCCAACGCCGACGACATCATCACCTTCGGTCCGATCATCGACATTCCCCTGTTCGACTGGGGCCAGCGCCGCGCGGTCGCCGACGCGCGCGAGTCCGGCCTCGCAGCCAGCATACTCGCCTATCGCCAGGCCGTGCTCGAAGGCGTCGCCGAGGCCGAGACCGCGATGGCGGCGCTCGAACAACAGCGCGCGCGGCGCGACGCGCTCGCACGCGGACTGGCGCCCCTGCAAAGCGGCATCGAAACGACGGCGACGCTGAAGCGGCTCGGTCTCGCCGATGGCTTCGATCGCCTTGCCGCGGACAGTGCCTTCCTGCAGGCGCGTCTGGAGATCGCGCAAGCCGAGCAGGAACGCAATACCGCCTTCATTGCGCTGTACAAATCGCTCGGCGGCGCGCCGTTGCCGGCGTCCGCCGATGACGGCGAGCCATCGAGTGATGCAGCCGGCGGCGGACGTACCGAGGACTCGCGCTGATGGTGCCGTTGGCGCGCAAGACCCTGATCTACGAATGGCGCCGCTTCCTGCCGTCGGCTCTTGCGGTCGCGTTCTCCGGCTTGCTGCTGCTGATGCAGGCGGCGCTGGTGCTCGGCATCTTCAACAGCGCGGCGGTCTACATCAAGAAATCCGGCGGCGACCTGTGGGTCGGCTATCCGGGCACGCAGAGCATCGAGCTCGGCCGGCCGATCCCGCACGAGGCGGAGATCAAGCTGCTGATGGACCCCGAGGTCGCGCGCGTCGAGTCGTTCCGCTGGATCGACGGCGACTGGCGCGGACCGGCCGACAAGGGCGGCGTGTCGGTGTTCGTCTCCGGCATCGATACGCGGCCGGACAGCATGATGTTCGCCGATGTGCTCGCGCCGGACCTGCGCGTGAAACTCGACGAGCCGGACAGCGTCATCGTCGATCGCGCGGACCTGGCCAAGCTCGGTCTCAGGGTCGGGGCGCAGGCGGTCGTCAACGGCCAGCGCGTGCGCATCGTCGGCGTCGGCAGCGGCCTGCGCGCGCTCGGCGGCGTCAATATCGTGACCTCACTGGCGACCTCGCGCCGGCTCGAGACCGGCAACGAAGCCGGCGATGTCGCCTACTACGTGGTGAAGCTGCACGATCCCGAGCAGGCCGAGACGGTGCGCAAGCGCCTGCAACCGAGCGGCAGCGAAAAACGCTACGAGATCTGGACGCGGCCGGCGTTTGCGCATCGCGCGGTGACGTACTGGATGTTCGAAACCGGCGCTGGCCTCGGCGTGATCTTCCTCGCCGCGGTGGTCTTCCTGGTCGGTGCCGTCATCACCAGCCAGACCCTGATGGGTGCGGTCGCGGGTTCCATTCGGGAGTACGCCACCTTGCACGCTCTCGGCGTCGGCTTCGCGGCGCTGCGCCGCGTGGTCTTGAAGCAGTCGGCCTGGGTCGGCGCGTTCGGTCTGGTCGTCGGCGGCGTTGTCACCACGCTGATCGTGTGGCTGGCGAGCCGGCGCGACGTGCCGGTGCAACTCGACCTGCCGACGATCGTGATCTGCGCGGCCGCTGTCATGGGCATCGCGCTGGTGTCCGGCTTGATGGCCGTGCGCGCCTTGCGCCACGCCGATCCGGCGTTGCTGCTGCGATGAGCGTCGCGCTCATCGCCGACAAGCTGGGCAAAGCCTTCGTCAGCGGCGCGGTGCGCACCGACGTGCTGCGCGGACTCTCGGTCGAGGTCCAGTCCGGCGAGCTGACCTTGGTATCCGGCCCATCCGGTTGCGGCAAGAGCACGCTGCTGGCGATTCTGAGCGGACTCTTGCGTCCGGACGGCGGCCGCGCGCTCGCGCTCGGCCAGGACCTGGCGCAGCTGAAGCCGCGCGAACTCGAACGCTTCCGTTTGCAGCACACCGGCTTCGTGTTCCAGGGCTTCAATCTTTTTCCGGCGCTGACCGCGCTGGAACAGGTCGCGTTGCCGCTCGGTTACCTCGGTTTCGACGATGCCAAGGCGCGCGATCGCGCGCGTGCGGCGCTCGATGAGGTCGGTCTCGCCGGCCGTATGCAACTGCGTCCTGCGGAGCTTTCCGGCGGCGAAAAGCAGCGCGTCGCGATCGCGCGCGCGCTGGCGAAGGAACCGCAACTGCTGTTCGCTGACGAGCCGACCAGTGCGCTCGACGCGGCCAATGGCCAGATCGTCATCGACACCTTGCATCGGATCGCGCGCACGCACGGCGCGACCGTGCTCTGCGTCAGCCACGACCAGCGCCTGATCGCGCATGCCGATCGCGTGCTCGCGATGGAAGACGGCCGCATCCTGTCCGACTGCCGGCCGGAAGCTGCGGTATGAGTCGCGCGGCCCTATGCAGCGTCGAGACGAATGTGGGCTGCCATGCCGCCGCTCGCAGGGCAGACCCTGATCGCGTCGTTGCGCGCCGGGGTGAGATAATGATCGGCGTCCCGCTGCGCCCGCACCCAGGTCCAGATGCGCCGTGTGCGGGACTGCCGGCGCCGACCATCGAAAGGAAGACCGCATGATCGTGCTGCGCGTGCCGCATCGCCTGTCCATCCCGGCACTGCTGCTGGCGATGGCGCTCGGCGGCTGCTCCGATGCGGCCGATCAAGGCAAGGGCAAGTCAGCAGTCGCGGCGAGCCCGTACATCGCGATGGCGCGCGGCCAGGTGGACGTCGAGGGCGGTCTGATCCGTGTCGTCGCAGCGCGCGACGGCCGGGTCGACGCGGTCAAGGCCGAAGATGGCGACAGCGTCGAGCAGGGCGAGGTGCTCGCGCTGCTCGATCAGCGCCAGGCGCAGCTCGGGGTCAGTGCCGCCGAGGCGAATCTCGCGCAAGCCGAGGCGCAGGTGGGCGTGCTGAAAGCGAAACTCGCGCCGGCCGAGCAGCAGTCGAAGCGGCTCGGCGAGGCGGCCGGCGCCGGCGCGGCGACGGGCCAGTCGGCCGATGACGCCGCGGCCGCCTTGGGCGTACTGAGAGCGGAGATCGTCGCAGCCGACGCAGCGGTGAAGGTCGCACGCCAGCACATCGACGAGGCGCGTCTGGAGGTGGAAGCCCGTGCGGTGACCGCGCCGACGGCCGGCCGCATCGTGCGGCGTTCCGTGCATGTCGGCGATGTGGTTGCGGCGCAGGGTAGCGGCGAACTGTTCCAGCTGCTGCCCGATCGCACGCGCATCGTGCGCGCCGAACTCAACGAGGCCTACGTCGACCTGGTCAAGCCCGGCATGCAAGCCGAAGTCGTGCGCGATTCCGACCAGGGCACGCCGGTCATTGCGCGCGTGCTGCGCGTCGGCGACGTGTTCGGACCGAGCCGCCTGACCGACGACCCGGTCGAGCGTGCGGGCGCGCACGACGTCGAATGCGTGCTGCAGCTCGACGGCGGCGATTTCCGCATCGGACAGCGCGTGCTGGTACGTTTCAGACGCTGAATCAGACCGTTGAGCCGGCGAAAGCTGGCCGAAAGACGCTCGCGGATATGCTGCCGCCCGCAACGCCCCCGGGTGGGGTCTTTCGAGGCTGTTCCGTGACCCAGTGGACCATCTTGTGCGACTTCGACGGCACCGTTTCGGTCGAGGACATCACCGATTCGGTGCTCGAGCGTTTTGGCCGCCCCGGCTGGCAGGCGATCGAGCTGGCCTGGCGGCGCGGCGAGATCGGTTCGCACGACTGCATGGCGCAGCAGGTGGCCCTGCTCGAAGCCAGCCGCGAGGAGATGGACGCGCATCTGGACAGCATGGCGATCGATCGCGCCTTCGTGCATTTCGTCGCCGCTGCGCGCGAGGCCGGCATGCCGCTCGCGATCGTCAGCGACGGTCTCGACTACGCCATCCGCCGCATCCTGGGCAACCATGGGCTCGGCGATCTGCCGATCGTCGCCAACCGCCTCGAAGCGCTCGGGGCGCGTGAATGGCAGCTGGAGTTTCCGTATGGCAATCCGATCTGCCGTGTCGCCGCCGGCAACTGCAAGTGTTCCTGCGCGGGCCGTGCGCGCGTCGAACAGCGCCGCGTGCTGCTGATCGGCGACGGCGCTTCGGATTTCTGCGTCGCCGGCGAGGCGGACCTGGTGTTCGCCAAGCACCGCCTGATCGAGCACTGCCGTTCGGCCGGCATTCCGTACGTGCCGATCACCGGCTTCGCCGACGCGATCGACCTGCTGCCGACCCTGCTCGCCGGCGAACTTGCGGCGCACGGTAGCGACGTCCCGTTCGCTCTTTCGATGCAGGCAGTCTGAGTCCGCACCGCCTTTGCGCGCCGATCATCCGCAACCCAATCGACCGCCGCGCTGCACGCGGCTGCCATCGTGGAGAATCTCCGTTGAACATCGATAGTTCCAAGGCCGCGCTCGCGCCGGGCGACGCCGAACTGCTGGCCGACGAGGCGAAGTACTGCTCGTTCGGCGACACCGTGCATTACTCCGAGCCGCCGAAGATCTTCGCGCGCTGCGAGGGCAGTTACCTGTATGACGGCAACGGCACGCCGTTCCTCGATCTGCAGATGTGGTACTCGGCGGTCAACTTCGGCTACTCGAACGCACGCCTTAACAACGTGCTGAAGCAGCAGATAGACACGCTGCCGCAGGTCGCCAGCCAGTACCTGCATCCGACCAAGATCGAGCTCGCCAAGATCGTCGCGCAGGATGCCGAGAAGAAGTGGGGCAGCAAAGGCCGCGTGCACTTCAACGTCGGCGGGTCGTCGTCGGTCGAAGACTCGATGAAGATCGTGCGCAACGCCTCCAACGGCAAGAGCCTCGTGTTCGCGTTCGAGGGCGGCTATCACGGCCGCACGCTCGGCGCGTCGGCGATCACCTCGTCGTACCGCTATCGCCGTCGCTACGGCCATTTCGATCGCGCGCAGTTCATCGAGTTTCCGTATCACTTCCGCGGCCCGAAGGGCATGTCGAAGGAAGAATACGGCGAGCTTTGCGTGGCCAAGTTCGAGCGGCTGTTCGAAACCGAATACAACGGCGTGTGGGACGCGAAAGCCGGCCAGTGCGAGTACGCCGCGTTCTACGTCGAACCGATCCAGGGCACCGGCGGCTATGTGATTCCGCCGCCGAACTTCTTCACCGGCCTGAAGCGCGTGTTGGACAAGTACGGCATCCTGCTCGTCGTCGATGAAATCCAGATGGGTTTCTTCCGCACCGGCAAGCTCTGGTCGATCGAGCATTTCGGCGTCAAACCCGACGTGCTGGTATTCGGCAAGGCGCTGACCAACGGCCTCAATCCGCTCGCCGGCATCTGGGCCCGCGAGGAGCTGATCAATCCGACGGTATTCCCGCCGGGTTCGACGCATTCGACGTTCGCCTCGAACCCGCTCGGCACTGCGGTGGGCCTCGAGACGATGAAGATGCTCGCCGAGACCGATTACGAAACGATGGTGATGGCCAAGGGCAGGCATTTCCTCGAAGGCCTCAAGGATCTGCAGAAGCGCCACAAGGAAATCGGCGACGTCGACGGTCTCGGTCTCGCACTGCGCGGCGAGATCTGCGAAGCCGACGGCTTCACGCCGAACAAGGCGCTGCTCGACAAGATGGTTGATATCGGCCTCGCCGGCGACCTCGATCACGACGGCAAGAAGGTCGGCTTGGTGCTCGACGTCGGCGGCTACTACAAGAACGTCATCACGTTCGCGCCGTCGCTGCACATCAGCAGCGAGGAGATCGATCTCGGCTTGAAACTGCTCGACCAGCTGCTGACCCGCGCCAAGCGCGCCTGACGCCGACCGCCGCATGCGTCGGCTGGCTGCGCAGGAACAAACGCCCGCCGAATGGCGGGCGCTCAGTGCAAGCGTCGAGCTGAGATTCGGTGCGGCGTAGAAGCTTCCGCGCCCGCGCAGCGTTTTTTTACGACCGCCACTCCAACACCGGCCGCGCCGACAGGCCGACTTAGGCGTCGACCCTAGTCGGATCCATCGAAGCCGTTGGCGAACACGGTATCCACGACCACAAGCTGGACCGTGCCGCTCGACGCGCTATTGGCCGCATTGCCGCTGTACGCGGCGATTATCGTGCGATTGCCCGCTTGCCATGCGGTGGTCGTGCAGGTGGCCACCTCGCCTACCGGCGAGACCAGGCAAAGCGGCGTACTGCCATCGACAAACGCCAGCGTACCGCTCGGCGAATTCCCGCCGACGATCGTCGCGGTGAACGTCATCGGTTGACCCGATGCAATCGTATCGGCGGAGGACGTCACGTTCGTCGTCGTCACCTGCAATGATGTTGAATGACATACGGCGACGCTGCTTTGATCGCTCGCATATCCGTCCGCCTCGCCGCCGGCAACCTGCGCGCGAAACACCAAGCCTTCGCCCGTTTCGCCAGCCGGCGGGTTCCAGATCGCGCTCAGAGTCGAACTCTTCGTCGACCAGGAATAGTGGCCACCCATCCGTAGTTCTGAATCCAGAAACGCACCTCGGTCGCCGACGGCGCCACCATCGACGCATCGATCTGCGAGAGGACGAGCGCGAAGCCGCCATTGTTATCCCGCGTCAGCGCAAGATCGGCCCAGGCGTGGCTCGGCGGCCACGCGCCGTAGGGATCGACCTCGGCCTGTATCGAATAGACGCCGCTATTTCCCTGTTGTTGCTCCAGCATGACGTCCGCCACATCGTTCCATGAGGTGGAATTGCAGGTGCCCGGCGTGAAGTCCGGACCGCCGATTCCATAACTCGCCCACAGGAGCGTGCCCCCTGAAAAGCCGTCGAAGGGCGAGCACGTATGCAAACGGATGCGCCGACGTTCTCCCGAACCGATCAGTTCGTAATATTGGCGCGCGCCGGAGATCGCATGCGAAGTGGCGGAGAACGGCAGCTCAACCGGAGTCGGAGACCAGTGCGATTGCGAAAAGCCCGAGCCGTCGTCCTGATACACGTTGAAGGTGTTGTCGACGGGCGACATGAAGTCGGGCTGGATGTCGACGATCCTCGGTTCGCCGCCGGGGCCGAGTTCGGTGCAATCAGGATTGGGGTCCGGGAAGGCGGCATCCGTCCAGGCGCGGGCGGTCGGCGACGGCGGCCACTGCAGCCGGTCCCACAGACAGTTCACGTTGCGGCCGGCAGCTGCAGAATAGGCTTCGAAGAACGTATCGAGCTTGTCCTGATCGGTGAAATGTTCTCCTCCGGATGAAGGCGTGGCATTTTTCAAGAACGCCGTATAGCGCGTCGCCACGTCGCGCCGATTCACGTGTACGAGCCGATAGAACACCGAAGTTGGCGCGGCGTGACCGTTGTACTGCGCGTTGCACGTGTGATCGACGACGCACGCCTGCCACGAGGCGGTGGGATCTCGCAGGTAGTTCCACAGCACCGTTTCGTAGTCGACGTCATATTCGTCGGGAGGGACGTCCGACGTGCGCGAACGGGTATACGGATAGATGGAGCGCACGATGTCCGTCCAATAGTGCGAACCATCGGCGAGCGCGTCGAACTTGAATGTTCCACCGTATACGTCGAAGTTGTGGGTCAGTTCGTGCATGACGCCATAAGGCAACAGCCCATTCGCGGCGCTATCCCACAGGTGCCGATTGTTCGCGATGGTCGGATCATCGTAGTATTCGACGCCGCGCGAGCCGATATTTCCGCATCCTATATAGCCTGCGCCACAGCCGTCACGCGAACGAACGCGATCGTTATCCGATCCGATCCCGCCGGTTCTGCGCCGACGAGTTCCTCGAGGTAGGCGAAGACCAGGTCGAAGGCATCGACGAAACGCTGGCGTGCATCCTCATCGAAGGTGGCGTCGAGATACCACGCCTGAGGGACAAGGATTCGTACGTTTCGCCCCAGATATTCCTGAAGGACATAGTCCGTCTGATTCCAGCTGGTGTAGGCGACGGACTCTCCGCAAAAGACGAAGCAATTGAGTGTTGCGGAAGCCCTTGCAGCCTCGTCAGGCGAAAGCTTCCGGATCGCTGCCCGCTGGCTGATGTCGACGCTTGACGAGAGAGTATCCGACAGCGGCAGCGTGTCGCCGTGCGGGTCAGAAAATTAATCGGTTTGTTCCGCTCCTGCAGGGTGCACGCATAGAAGTGACGTGCCTGCGGCTAGCACGAAGATACCCCATCGTCTAATCACCCTGTTCATGAACTTCCGTATTCCTTCAACCATAAGTCTTCCTTGCAGATACAGCGTATCGCGCGCTCGTGTGCGTGCTCTGTTCTTGTCCTGGAAGCTGCCCGGCGCATCGAGTGGAGGGACAAATCGTAGCGATTCCCGTGTCCGCGGCCCCCAGTTCATTTTGCTTATTTTCGCGTTCGGCGTCCGGCCAGTCGCTGTCCGGCTTCGCAGTTTGTGCGGTGTAACCCGCGGATTCGGTGCGAGAGGCTATGGGTGAACGAATCGGTGCCCTGAAAAGAAAACGGTCGCGTCACGACTTGACGCAACGCCTTCTGCCAGGACTCAGGCGCGGTGCGGAATGAGATGCGCTTTCGGGGGCTCCTAGTCGAGTGGACCTATTCTCGAGCTGCGTTCATTGCACAAGTTGCGTTGCTGGATTCGATGAAAGGCAGGTCCGCGGAGCTCGTGGCAACTCATGATGACGCGGTGCACACCCGACAGCCAGACGTGGATCTTCGCAAACTCGCTGCCGCCGTCGGTGGCGCGGTGACGCCGCTCGTTGCGCTTGAAGGCCCCTGCAGACGCAGGGGCCGTAATTCGGTTCAAAGGCCCGCATCAACAGGCCAAAGGCCCGCTTCAACAGGCCAACAGAAGAGCGGCGCCGGAGTCGCGTGCGCTTCGCTTCACACCCCGGCCAGACCGGCTGGACATCGGCTCCAGCGATCAGTGATCCCAGCGCCCATCGACGTGGCGCCAGCGATCGCCATCGCGTTCCCAGCGCGCCGGCGCGTAGTGGTAGCCATGACGCTCACGCAACCAGTGCCCCTTCGACCAGTTGTAGCGCCGGTGGCTCCAGTTCCACGAACCGGGAACCCACACATAGCCGCGACGCGGTGCAGGCACGACTTCCGTGCGCAGCGGCGGCGGCTCCGACGTGGCGTAGACGCTGACGTTGACGCGCGCCTCGGCCGGATTGGCGTGCAAAGCACATACACCGACTGCGGCAAGCGCAGCGGCCAATACCAAGCTCTTGGAACCTCGCATATTCCCTCTCCTTCGGTAGGCGCCCGACGGGCGCTCGATCCGGCCGAGAAGCTAGCGGGACGGGACTGAACCGAAACCAAGCGCCGGCACGACGACGTCGTAAACGCGCGTAAAGACGGCCGTCGCCGTTCAGAGCTCAGGCAGATGGCGTGCGAGAGCGAACTATTTCGGGTAACTCGCGCAGAATGCCGGCGCGTTCTTGTCGATCATCGCGCAGCCACGCCTGATCTCATCGATCATCAGGTCGCACGCGTTGGCGACATTGCACGGTGGATGCGTCGCTGGCGACACCTGCTGGCACTGCTGCACCAGCAACTCCGCTTTCTGCTGGCCGGCACTCTTGTTACACGCGACCTCCGCATCGGCCGACACCGTGGCTGCACGATTGCGCGGAACGCAGGTGATGTCGCCCTCGGGGCAGTCGAGCTGACGCTTCAAGGCGTCGGCGCGCTGCCGGCTGAGTTCGGCGATGCAGGCCGAACTCGCCAGCGCGCTGGCGCTGCCGCCAGCGCCACCTTGTGCGCGAAAGCTGCACTCCTTGTCGCGGAATGCGATCCACGCACGCTGCGCATCGCGCAGGCGCTGCTGGTTCGCACCATCGAGCTGCGGGGAAAGCGCCTTGTAGTTCGCGTCGAGCGCGGCGTCGGCTTGTGCGGCCTCGTCGGCGAAGGCCGGCAGCGATGCGACGAAAAGCAAGCTCAGCGCTAGGCGGTGTCGACGTGGCATGTCGAAATTCCGGGTCGATGATCGATGCGCAGAGCGCCCGCTCGAACGCGCGTGCTCAAAACCGGAAGCGCGCGAACAGCGAAGGCCCATCCAGCTTGATGTCGAGGTTGGCGTCGTAGCTGCTGCCGTTGTGATCCAGGCTGATGCGTGTGTAGCCGTACTCCGCACCGACGCCGACGTTGTGCCAAGGGAACCATTCGACGCCGGCGCGCGCGTCGTAGATGTGCCCGGACAGGCTGCCGCCGTTCTTCTTGACGCCGGAAGCATCCAGGTACATGCGCAGGCTGTCCGAGAACGCATGCTTGTACGCCAGCGTCACCAGCGGCGCGATCGCGTCTTCGTTCCAGCGCGCGCTGGCTGCCACGTTCTCACCATTGAGCGACGCAGTACCCGCGATCCCGAGCTTGGCCTGGTAGTAGGTGCCGCCGAGGCCGATGCCGAAGACATCGCTGCCGCTGCCGAACCACCAGTGATACGAGGCACTGCCGGCGGTGAAGTCGAGCTTGCCGCGCAGCGTCGAATCGAGTTCGAACGGGATGCCTTGATAGTCGAAGGGCTGGCTCAGTTGCTGCGTGGTCGAGTGCGTCAGCGTGTAGTAGTCGAACGTGAAACCCTGGTTGTCGAAGAAGAGGACATCCAGGCGTGCGCGGCCAACGGTTTCATGGCCGCTTTCGAGGTCGAGTTTGCCGGTGGAGACATCATTTCCGGGCGTGTTCGCCTTCAGCGCGACGTCGGTATTGAGGTAATAGCCTCCGAGCCAGATGCTGACGCGGTCGAGCGCCGGCGACGGATCGGCGGAGGCATTCGTACTGATGGCGGCGAGTGCAAGCGCGCAGGCGACTGTGCTCGATGCGGCGCGAAAAGCGGGTGACATCGTTGGGGCTCCTGGTGTGGTTCGAATGACAGTGCGCCCGAGTATAGCGAAGGCGTCGCGGCGCCAGGTTCGGCGCCGAGCGGCGTTTGTTCAGCTCGTATTCCGCCGCGTCGCGACGAACAGTGCGAACGCCGCGCAGCCCGCGGCGATCGCATACGGCAGGCCGTATGTCGGACTCCATTCCATCGCGAAGCCGACGATCGACGGGCCGACCAAGGCGCCGCCGCCCCAGGAGATGCTCATCGCCGCATAGATTCCGACGAGATCGCCGCCGCTGAAGCGGCTGCCGATGATCGACAGCATCACCGTGTAGATGCCGACGAACAGGCCGCCCCAGACGAACACCAGCGCGAAGGCGAGCCAGCTCTGCCCGAGCATCCACGGCCAAGCGAGCGCGCCGACGGCGGAGAGCACGGCGAGCAGCAGCGCGAGCAGGCGCGGATTCATGCGATCGGCGAGCCAGCCGATCGGCAACTGCAGCACGATCGCGCCGACCATCAGCGTCGACACCAGACGCAGCCCTTGGTCTTCGCTCCATCCCATGCCGCTCGCATACAGGGCGATGAAGGAGAGGCCCGCGGTCTCGACGGCCGCATTGAGGAATGTCGTCGCGACCGCCACCGGTGCTAGCTTGAAATACTGCAGCGGCTCCGTCGACGAAGGCCGTATCGATTGCGCCGGCAGCAGGCGCGGGTTCAGCAGCGGCACGATGGCGATCGCAGCGATCGCGGCGCCGATCCAGTAGGCGCTGCGGTTCGAGCCGACGAACGACAGGATCGCTGGACCGCCGGCGAAGCCGAGCGACAGCGAAGCCATATAGACGGCCATCATACGGCCGCGCAGGTGGGCCAGGCTGAGGTCGCTGGTCCAGGTCTCGGTCAGTACGAACAAGGTTTCGGCAGCGACGCCGAGGAGCACGCGCAGCGCAAACCAGAAGGCGATGCCGGGCGTCAGCGGAAACGCGAGCAGGGTCATCGCACTCAGCACCAGCGCGGCGATAATCAGGCGCAGCGCGCCGAAGCGCGCCGCCAGGCGCGGCAGGAACAGTGCGATCGACAGCACGCCGACCGCGTGCATCGCGGCATTCAGTCCGATCAGGAATTCACCGGCGCCGCGCGCGGCCAGATCCACCGCGATCAGCGGCGCACTGAGGCCGTAGGTCAGCCCGAAGATCGCCGCCGCGGCGATCACCGCGATCGACGACAGCAGGCGATGGCGATCGAGACGTTCGACGCTGTGGCTGGGTTCGACAGAGGGTTGCGGCATGCTGGGTCCATTCGAGCGGCCGTCATGCCGGCGCGACTTCTTGCAGTGTATATTCTTCCCATCGGTCGGCGTCGCCCCGATGGGGGGTAAGGAGGGATGCCGATGCGTGCCGAGCGCTTTGCTTGGCTTGCTGTCCTTCTGCTGGTCTGCGTCGGCAACGCGCACGCGGACGGCCAGATCGAATGCACCACCCAGAACTATCGCTACACCTATTGCCGTGTGGACACCGGCAATGTCGTGCAGCTGCCCCGTCAGCAATCGCAGACGCGCTGCGACGAAGGCGCAACTGGGGCTATGACCGGCGCGGCATCTGGGTCGATGAAGGTTGTGGCGCGATCTTCGAGTACGGCTTTCGGCGCGGCAACGGCCGACACAAGGACAAGACCGGCGAGACCGTCGCCGGCGTCGCCGCGGTGGCGGTCCTCGGCGCGATCCTGAGCTCGGACAAATCCGATCCATCCGAGCGCGATCATCGGCGCGACGACGACTGGGGCCGCGGGCGCGTGCCCGACTGGGCCGTCGGCGGTTTCCATGGGAGCGAGCGACGCTCCGGCGATCCTGTCGCGCTCGACATCGACGGCAATGGGCTCGTCAGCAGATACAGGATAGCTACCGGCTCGACGGCCAGGTCGACGGCGACGGTCGGCCGGCCATCGACCTGTTCCGCGGCGGAGGGAGTCCACGATGACACGCCTCCTGCTGCTGCTTTGCATGACGTTGTGTGCGCCGTGCGCGGCCACGTCCGGCAAGCCGGACGGCAAACAAGGCGCGCCGGCGCTGGCGAAGCCGATGCTGCCGCTCGGTGGAACGTCGACGCTGGCCCGGATCGAAGCGGGCAAGCGACTGCGCGTCGGCGTTGCGATCAACGCGCCGTGGGTCATGCACGACAAGAACGGTGAATTGTTCGGCTATTTGATCGATCTGGCCAGGAAGATCGGCGAGGACATGGGCAGGCGCGTCGAGATCGTGACGACCTCGTGGCCGCGATTGTTGTACGACCTGCGCACCAGTTCGACGTCGTCGTATCCGGCCTCAGCATCACGCCGCAGCGTGCGCTGCTGGCGCACTTTAGCCAGCCCTATGGCGAGTACGACATCGCGGTCGTGATGAATCGCGCGCGCTATCCGAAGGGCGGTACGCGCGAGCTCGCCGCCGCCAAGGGCAAACGCATCGCCGCGCACAAGGGCACGCTGACGGCCGACATCGCAGGCAGCCGGTTGCCGCAGGCGGAGATCGTCGAGGTCGACGACGAGGAGCAGGCGATTGCGGGTCTGCGCGCCGGCAAATTCGATGGCTCCGCCGCCGAAGCACCGACGCCGCTGCTGCTGGAAAAGATCTCTCCGAAGCAGTTGCGCGCACTCGTCAGCGAGCCGCTCGCACGCAGCGCACACGGGCGCGCGGTGCGGCTCGGCGACCGCGATCTGCTCGATGTACTGAACGCCTGGATCGTCGATCGTCAGGCCAGCCGGTGGCTTAACGAGCGCGAGAGCTACTGGTTCGAGACGACCTGTTGGGTCAGCCAGCTCTGACGCGCGCGCGGCGCGCGGCTGGGCGCCTCTCCTGCCGAGCGGTACATTTTTACAGTCGTGCAGAATTCCACCCGCGCAAGGCGCATCATGATATCCGCGCTCGACTAGTCCGTCTCGTCGACCGGGCTTGCGGCGGCGTTCTTCGACGCTTTGCGCGTCGCCAGCCGTGCCAGCGCGAGCCACGCGACCGGTTGCGGATGCACGATGCCGTGCAGCGCGCGCGCGTAGTCGAGCGCTAGGCCGGGCGTCCATGCCATCGTCTCCGCGCGCCGATAAAGCTGGCTGGCGACCCAGGTTTCCGGACTCAGCAGAACCCGCGCGAACGTGCGCCAGGCGCCGCCGCCGCGGCCGATGACCCCTTCCAGTGCGGATTCGAGCGCCGCGACGACGGTGCTCGAGCAATTGCGATTGGTCAGGTTGTAGGTCGTGTCGCTGCGATACTGCGACCAGAACGCGCGCAGGCGCGCCGGACTATAGTCCGCGAACACGACTTTCTCGGTCGATTCGCACCAGCCCTGTGCCTCGATCGCGTAGCTCGGCTGAAAGCGCCCCGGCACGTCGTTTTCGGCGATCGCCATCAGCAAGTGGTTGAACTCGTCCGGCGAACGATCGATCTCGACCGCCGGGTAGTGGCTGACGTACACATCCGGCGGCATTTCGAGCGACGCGTGGCCGGTCGAGATGACGCCGTTGCCATCGACCGCGGCGATGTAGCGATCGACGATCGGCCGCCGCACAGGATCATTCGCCGAGCCGAGCGGTGTCCACACGTGCACGGTCAGCGGCGCAGCCGGCGCGCTGCCGTCGTCCGCGCCGGTCGGTGTACGGGAGGGCGAGCGCCCGCGCGTCGACAGCAGCAGGCCCGATGCATCGGGGCCTGCATGGCGCAGACGCAGGGCGAGGCGGATCAGCGTCCAACCGGTCAGCGCGAGGCCGAAGCCGACGCAATACGGCACGGTGCCGGCGTAGTGCGTCGGCCAGGGTTCGAACATGAAGACCGCGAACAACAGTTCGAGCACGCCGGCGCCGATCGCGCTGCGCCAGCCTTGAAAACGCACGACCCAGGCGGCCGAGATGCGCAGCGCGCCGCCGATCGTGAAGAGCAGACCGAACAGCATGGCGAGCGCGAAATCGCCGTTGTGACGCAGCGGTGCGATGATCAGCACTGCGATCGTGATGAATAGCACGCCCTTGGCAGTGCGCAGCAGGTTCTGCCGCGCCAGTCCGCTGAAGGCCACCAGCAGCGCGACGATGCCCTCGACCAGCAGCAGCCAACCGAACAGCTGCAGCGGGAAATACAGCACGCCATCGAGCGCGTCGATGAACAGCGCGATGCCGATCAGCAGCCAGATCCCGCCGACCGCCGCCAGCGCGCGCCAGCGCGCGCGGACGAAATCGATACCCAGCAGCAGCAATGCGAGTCGGATCAAGACGGCTCCCCGGCGAACGCGTACGCAGGCCGGGCCGCGAATGCGCAGCAAGTTGCGGATCGAGGCCAGGCTTCGGCTGCCGATGGTAGCGGGTACGCCGTCGTCGCGCCGCCGGAAAATCGCGCTCAGGGCGCGCGGCGCAGCGCGAGTACCGCGTTGAGACCGCCGAATGCGAACGAATTGGACAGCGCCGCACGCACGTTCCTTTCGCGCGCGGTGTTCGGTACGTAATCGAGGTCGCAGTCGGGGTCGGCGTCGAGGAAGTTCGCCGTCGGCGCAAGCACGCCATCGCGCAACGCGCCGATCGCGGCGACGAGTTCGAGCGCGCCGGCGGCGCCGAGTGCATGCGCATGCATCGATTTCGTGGACGAGACCGCGAGCGCGTCGGCATGGGCGCCGAACACGCGCCGGATCGCCCTGGTTTCGGTCGGGTCGTTCGCCGGCGTCGCGGTGCCGTGCGCGTTGATGTAATCGACGTCCTGCGCGGCGAGGCCGCCGTCGCTCAGCGCGCGCTGCATCGCCTTGGCCGCGCCGGCCTCGGAAGGAAATACGATATCGCCGGCATCGGCCGACATGCCGGCGCCGGCGAACTCGGCGAGGATGGTCGCGCCGCGTGCGCGCGCATATTCGAGCGTTTCCAGCACGAAGATGCCGGCACCCTCGCCGAGCACCATGCCGCGGCGTTGCTTCGAGAACGGCCTGCAGGTGTCGTCGGCCATCACGCGCATCGCTTCCCAGGCCTTGATCACGCCGTACGTGATGCAGGCTTCGCTGCCGCCGGCGAGCGCCGCGTCGGCAACGCCGCTGCGCACCATGTGGAATGCTTGCGTCAACGCATGATTGGCCGAGGAACATGCGCTGGCGACGGCAAAGGCGGGGCCGGTGAGCCCGTATTCGGTGCTCACTTGCGAGGCCGGCGCATTCGTCATCAGACGCACGATGGTCAACGGATGCAGGCGCGGATTGTTCTCCGCATAAAGCCTGCGCGACGCCGCGTCGTGCGTTTGCTCGCCGCCGACGCCGCTGCCGATGATCACGGCGGTGTTCTCGCCGATGCCGTCCGCCGCGAAATCGATGCCGGACTGCGCCACCGCTTCGCGTGCCGCGACCAGCGCGAACTGCGAGACGCGATCGAGGAGGATCAATCGCTTCTCATCGAAGTAGTGCGACGGATCGAAACCCTGCACCTCGGCGGCGATGCCGAAGCGCAGCGACTCGCGCGGCAAGGTGGTGATCGGCCCGATCGCCGAACGGCCTTCGCGCATCGCGTTCCAGGTCGCCGCGGCGGTGTGGCCGAGCGGCGTGACGGCGCCCATGCCGGTGATGACGACGCGATGCATGCTCGAAACGGTCGCGGCCGCCGGATCGTCAGCCGGCAGCGGGCGGCTGTGCGGCGACGAGCTTCTCGACGGCGTCGACGAGTCCTTGCACCGACTCGGTATCGAAGTTCGGATCACGGTCCGGCATCGTGATCTTGAAATGATCTTCGATCTCGAAAATGATCTGCACGGCGTCGAGCGACTGGATCTCCAGTTCCTTCAGCGTCGCTTCGGGCGTGATGCGCGCGCGGTCGACGCCGGACTCACTCGAGATGATGTCGAACACGGTGTCCTTTACGCTGCTCATTCCACGTCTCCTTGGGGTTTCGTCGCGCATCGGCGCTGGCGACGCGGCTGCGGGTCGCCGGCATGATCGCCGGGTGCCGCGCGATCTTCAAGCGCGCACCACGGCCACGATCGACGCTATGGTGCCGCGCGGGCATACTGCGCCGCTTCCAGTCGTATCGGCGGGTCGTTTCCGGCCTGCTCGCGAGGGCAACCGATGTCCACGACCGTGGTCACGCTGTGGCTGCTCAACATACTGCTCGATACTTTCGGGCAGCTTTCGTTCAAGGCTGCCGCAGCCGGACCGGATCTCGGTGCAGGCGTCGCGCGCTGGCGCGCGATGGCGCGGCGGCCGTGGATCTGGTGCGGCATCGGCTGCTACGTCGGCGAGTTCCTGATCTGGCTCGCGTTCCTGTCGTTGGTGACGCTGTCGGAAGGCGTGCTGCTCGGGTCGATCAACATCGTCGCGGTGATGATCGCCGGACGCTGCCTGTTCGACGAGAAGTTCTCGCCGCTGCGCTCGCTCGGCATTCTGCTGGTGGCCGCCGGCGTCGCAGTGGTGGGATTGGGCTGATGCGGCGCTTCTATCTGATCGGTTTTCTCGTGCTGGTCTGCTTCGATACATTCGCGCAGATCTGCTTCAAGCTGACCGCGAACCATGCGGTGCCACCGGAAATGGATCTGGCCTGGATACTGCGCGTGTTGTCGACGCCGTGGGTGTACTGCGCGATCGCCTGCTACATCGGCGCGTTCCTGACCTGGATGACCCTGCTCGAACACGCGCCGATCGGCCCGGCGTTCGCCGCTTCGCATCTGGAAGTCATCAGCGTGATGGCGTTGTCGTGGGCAATTTTCGGCGATCACATCGGCGGCGCGCAGCTGGCTGGCGCCGCGCTTATCATCGCCGGCATCGTCTGCCTCGCGATCAGCGAAACCGATGGCGACAAACCGCGCGCCTAGCATCGAGATTCCGCCGACCGCGGGACTGCCGCCACGCTGGCGCGACCTGTGGACGTTCGGTGCGGCGTCGACGCAACGCGCCGGCCTCGCGCGGTGCGCCGCGGCGTTTCTCGAAACCGATGCAGTGCAGCTCGAATGTTCGGGCACGGCCAGTCTCGTCGTCGCGCTGACGGCGCTGCATCGGCTGAGCGGGCGGCGCATCGTCATCGTGCCGGCGTATACCTGTCCGCTGGTCGCGCTGGCGGTCGCGCAGTGTGGGCTCGAGCTGCGCTTGTGCGATCTCGCACCGGGGTCGATCGATTTCGATGCCGTGCAACTTGCGCGCGCTTGCGGCGCCGGCACGCTGGCGATCGTTCCGACGCATCTGGCCGGCCGCGTCGCCGATGTCGGCACGGCAGTGACGATTGCGCGCAGCGTCGGCGCGTTCGTGATCGAGGATGCTGCGCAGGCGTTCGGCGCGCGCCGTCAGGGCCGGCCCGTGGGTTTCGACGGCGACGCCGGTTTCTTCAGTCTTGCCGTCGGCAAGGGACTGACGACGTTCGAAGGCGGCGTGCTGGTCGCGCGCGATATCCGCCTGCGCGAGGCGTTTGCGCAGGTCAGCCGCGAGATCGTGCCGCGACGGTGGGGCTGGGAATTCAAACGCACGCTGCAGCTGCTCGGCTATCACGCGTTCTATCGTCCGTCGCTGCTCGGTATCGCATACGGCGCGCCGCTGCGTCGGGCATTGCGGCATGGCGACCTGATCGGCGCGGTCGGCGACGACTTCGGGCCGGAGATTCCATTGCACATGCTCGGCCGCTGGCGTCAGGCCGTCGGCGCGCGCGCGTTCGAGCGCTTGCCGCGTTTCCTCGACGCGTGTGCGGCACAGGCACGTCGACGCGCGCAGCGCCTCGCGGCGATACCGGCGACAACGGTCATCGACGATCCGCCCGATACGCAAGGCACGTGGCCGTTCCTGCTGATCAAACTGCCGAGCGAAGCGACGCGCGACGCGGTGTTGCGGCAGCTCTGGAGTGCCGGCCTCGGTATCAACCGGCTGTTCATCCACGCGCTGCCGGACTACGACTATCTGCACACCATGGTCGGTACGCACGATGTGCCGAGCGCGCGCAGGTTCGCCGCGACCACTTTGACGATCTCGAACAGTCCGTGGCTCGGCGACGAAGCATTCGAGCGGATTTGCGCCGTGCTCGAATCACCACCTGTATAGGCGCGTGTCGCTAGCGGGACTCTTCGATTTCCGCGACGGCCAGCGCCGCCAGCTGCGTTTCGATCGCGCCGACGAATGCATCCGGCCCCGGCCACGGCGTGATGCGGCCGAGCTTGCGCGTGCCGCGGAACACGAAGAACGCCGGGACGCCGTGCAGCCCGAAGCGCGTCGCCAGTTCGGGTTGCTCGTAGACGTTGCCATGTAGCCAGTGCACCTGCGGCCATTGGAACCGCTCGGCGGCAGCGAGCATTGCGCGTTTGGCGATGTCGCAGTTCGGGCAGTCGTGGCCCCACAGGAACAGGATCGTCAGCGGTCCGGAAGAATCGGCGAGCGCGGCATCGAGATCGTCAGCGCGTACGCGCTGCATCGGAAACTTCCAGAAGAAATCGGGGACCGTCGTCTCGATCATCATGCGCCTCGGCTTGCGTCAGCAATGCGGGCGAGCAGACGCAGGTTCAAGGCGTGCTGCTGCGCCTGCCAGGCGGCAAGCCGGGCGGCGTCGATTTCCGGCTGCGCGTCGAGCGCGCTCAGCTTGCGTTTCCAACCAGTGCGGTACCGATAGACCGAGATGTCGCCGGTGATGTCGCTGCCGATGATGCGTCCGGAGAGTGCATCGATCACGCGGAAGAGATCGATGTCGGCGAGGCGTCCCTGGTCCCAGTTCGTGCGCGCGATGTCCGGGCTGAGCACATCCTTGTCGATCGACAGGTAGACCGGCGAAGTCGATGCGCGGCGCGATTCGATGAAGTGCTCGATCAGCGCTGCAGGCGTATCGAACGGCCGGAACGCGGCGCCGAGACCGAGCCAAGTAGCCCAGCGCGTATCGACGCCGACCGTCCAGTAGCTGAGTTTGCCGCGGCGCAGTGGCGTCAGGTAGTTCTCCCACGCGTGCGCTCTGGAGACATCGCCCGAGCTGATGCCGAGCACGTGCACGTGCGCGACGTATGGGAGTAGGGCCACCTTGCGCACCCACGAGCCGCAATGCACGCCGAACGGAAAGCGCATGTTGTCCGGATGGTTGTCGAAGACGACCACGTCGAACGGAGCTCGAGCGACCTGGCGTTCGACCAGTGGCCAGGTCAGGTGGTGATAATCGCCGCTGCCGAGAAAGACGGTGCCGTACACGGCCGGCATGCGCTGCTCGATCGCTTCGACGACGGCGCGAAAGCGGCGCAGACTGCAGCCGAAGCGGATCGATTCCTGCCACCCGGCAAGGTCGATGGTCCGCGCGTTGGGCAGCGCGCCGACCGAGCGGTCGAAATCAAGAATGAGCGGCGTTGTCAACGCGGTATCCGCGTTCGGAAGGAGCGCCTCGGGTGGCGGCGGTGCCGTCCAGGCGCGCGCGATCGCTTTCGAAATATCTGCCGAGCCGGCGCAACAAGGCACGCAGTATGCGGCTGCGCGGCCGCACGGCATGGCGCGTGAAGGTGAAGCGGGCGCCAAGGTAGGATTTGATCTCTGGATCCGTCCAGCCGGCGGCGTAGCAAGCGAGGCCGTGGCGCAGCGCGTAATCGAGGTTGTGCATCCAGCTGACGAAGTAGAGGTTGTGCGCGCGCGCGTCCGGGTAGGCGAAGCCGACGTACTTGTCGACCAGGGTTTCGCCGACGACGAAGCACAGGTTCCAGCCGATCATGCGGCCGGCGTGGCGATACACGAACACGGTGCCGGCGAGCGACGCGTCCTGCAAGATGGCGTCGAAAAACTCGCGCGTCAGCAGATCGAAATGGATTTCGCTCTGGCGATAGACATCGAGGTAGCGTGCGTAGAATTCTTCGCGCACGGCAGCGTTGGCGAAGATGGCATCGCCGGTAGCAATCTCGGCGATGTCGAGTTCGCCGCGTGCGCGCAGCTTGCGCCGGATGTCCTTGCGCCGCGACGCGGACAGGCGCGCGAGATACGCATCGATCGATTCGAAATCGATCGGCACCCACGCCAGCGCCTGTCCCTCCAGCAGCACGAAGCCGGCTTTTTCGCAGGCGACCGCAAGCGCCCGTGCCGAGGCATTGCTGGCCTGGTCGAGCAGCGGCGATTCCTGCGGAATGTCCTTGACGATCAGGAAGGCATTGCGGCGCGCATAGTCTGCCAGCCACTCCCGTACCAGCGCGTCGGCGGTCTTGCCGGCCGGAAGCAGCGCATATTCGGACACCGTGGTGCCGATGAAGCACGTACGCGGACGCAGCAGTCGGCCCCACCAGCGATACAGGGGCAGCGCCATGACGCGGCGGCGCAGCGCATCATCCGCAGTGGTCAACAAGTCGAAGCGGGCGGTGAATGCCGGCGTGCCGAGCGGCGTCGTCCGCGCGCTGAAGCCCTGCGGCGGATGCGCGAGAAAATGCGCGACCAGCACCGCGGGTTCGAGCAGATTCTGGAAACCTGGCGCCATCCTGTCCACGCGCACGGCGGTATCAGTCGCCCGCGGTCGCCATCGCGGCGCCGCGCGGCAGTTCGAGCGATGTGCGTTCGGCGATGCGTCGGAAGAACGCCGCCGAATGTTCGATCAGCTTGCCACGTTCCTGATCGACCGTGACCAAGTGATAGCTGTTGTCGAGCAGCAGCGTTTCGACCGGCGCATGCACGCCGTTCTGCACGATGCGTACGTTGCGCAGGCTGGCGACATCGTCGTTCGAGGAATGCGCGATGAAGCACGGCGCGCGCACACGGCCGATCCGATTGCGCACGTGCAGCGACAAGCGCTGGAACTGAGCCAGCGAGGGCCATGGAAAACCGGCGAGCCCGGCGGCCTGGCTGTCGCCGGCGAGCATAGCGCCGACGATGCGGTTGCGGATGCGTTCGTCCTTGATGCCGTACGGCTCGGTTTCCGCCGACACGCGGCCACGGCCGATGCCGAGCGACATCAGCAGCGGCAGCAGGAACGCGAGGCGTCCGACGGCGGGTGTCGCCCAGCCGTCGTGAAAAAAGGTGGTGCCGAAGAGGCCGACGCCGTCGATCGCGCGCGGCTGCTCGAGCGCGAGCTTCAGCGCGAGCACGGCACCCATCGACAGTCCGGCGACGAACAGATGGTCGACCTGTTCGCGCAGACGTTCGGCGGCTGCCGCGACGCTGGCATACCAGTCATGCCAGCCGGTCGCGAGCAGATCGGCTTCGTCGCCGCAGTGGCCGGCGAGCTGCATGCCGAGCACGCTGAAGCCGGCACGGTTGAGTCCGTTGCCGACGAAGCGCATCTCGGTCGGCGTGCCGGTCAGTCCATGAATCAGCAGGACGCCGGAGCGGCCGCCGCGCAGGAAGAACTCGGAAGATTTGATCATCGGCGCGCGTGCGAAACAAAAATTTAACGATCTGCCCATGTGTGGCCGAGCCGTTGCAGGCGTCGGCCGTTCAGTGCCTTGGATCAGCTTGAACCGTCAGCCTTTCGTCCGGCTTTCGCGCGTCGGGACGGAGCTTTTTCCATTGGCCCGTCCCTTGCTTGTGTCGGCGCAACACCGGGAGAAGATCGTCATGAGCCGCTGGGTCCACTTGTACAGCAATTCGATCGTCGGGCTTCGCAGCATGCTCCCCGTGATCACGGCACTTCTGACGATTCGCCCGGAAAACACCAGCATCGCGACCAGCATCCCCGGCCTTGGGGACTGCAAGAGCACATATTGCAAGCCGGAACGCCGCGTCGCCGAGTGGTCGCGCTAGGCGACGCCGGCCGATGTCACATTCGCACGGCGCATGTCAGCTGCGGCGCGCCACCTCGATCAACCCTGCAACAGGAAACCGTATGAGTCACGACATCTTGACGCGGCTGGGTCTGGACCATCTGGATGCCAGTTCGCCCGATTTCCTGAAAACACTGCAGCGCCTGCAGCGCGAAGCCTGGGAAAAGATGCAGCGTGACGAGCGCACGCCGGGCGCCGCGCGCAGCACGGACGAGGCGGGCAAGGATTGAGGGGAACGACAGGCGCGCGCCGCGCGCGTCGTTGCGGGTTCGCGGCGCGAACTGATTCGCCGGAAAGACGCGATCGCGGAACCGGTTCCGGCGTCGCTCGATCGCTGTTTCAGCGTTCTCCGCAGGGATTATGGCCGCATTCGCAGACGCCGTCGTGCGAATCGTGCGTATTGCGTGTCGACTGCTCGCAATACTCGCTGCAGTAAAGCCGTCCAGGCTGCACCTTGCAGCCGCAGTCCCGATGCGCGCAGCGTTGCGGCACGTTTAAAGGTTGGGCGGTCATCGCGGCCGAACGCTCGCAGGTCGTGCTTCAGTCGACCGACGGCAGGCGCATTTCCGGCACCGCGAACAGCGGTTGCGACGGAATCGACGCGGTGGCGATGCGCACGTCGGGCAGGCTGACTTTCGTCTCCGGATCGATCAGCGCACGCTGCAGCAGATAGCGGCGCGACTGTTCGATCCATTCCGGCAGCGTCGTCGCCTGCCATTCCTGCATGCGGTCCAGCCAGAGATTGCACGAGTCGAGGTATGCGGCCGGCGTCGACCAGTCGAGCTGGGGAATCGGCGGCGGTGGGATGCGGGGAGGTTGGGCGGCCATGCCCTACGATACACCCGCGCTGCGCATTGCCGGAACCGTTCATCGGCAAATAGCGCGCAGTGGCGGCTCAATGGCGGCCGCAGGGCGGGTCGCCGCCGTACGGCCGCGTGCAGTGGGCCTCTGGCGGCACCGCGCCCCAGCAGGCGGCTGTTGTGTGGATTCATCCGGCCGCCTGCAGGCAATGCGTCGCGGCCTCCGCGCTGGCCTTCGCGCTGCGTACGCGGCCTGCCATGTTGATCACCAGGGAAATCGCTTCGGCGGCGCCGGCGATGCGATCGCACACGGTGAAGGTGAGATTGTTGCCGTCCGCGCGGCCATCCGGTTTGTAGGTCACGCGCTGGCGTCCGATCGTACTGACGATCGCGACGCCTTGCGGTTGTGCCTGCACGACCTGCAGCAGCGGCTCGTCGTCCGAGCGTTCGCCGTCGTGATCGACATCTGCGAAGAGCAGCCAGCCGTGATGCCATTGCGTCGTGCGATCGCAGGTCAGCAGATCCTCGCTCGGACAGGCGATCACACGGCTGGTTCGGCTGATCGCGACCGTGCGCGCCGCATTCAAGGATGCCTGCAGCGTGTCGCTGGCGCTGCGGCCGAGTTCGCGACCGGTCAGCGAGCCGAAGGCGGGCGCGCCGAGCGCGGTCAGGACCGCGATCAGGGCCAGTGCCATCAAGAGTTCGATCAGGGTGAAGCCGTCGTGGCGAAGCGAGTGCGGGTGCATGGCGAGCCTCCGTTCGAGCAGGTCGCCATGCTATGAACGAGGCCTTGTCGCAGCGATGGTCGGGCACCATCTGAGGGTGTGCGAATTTCCCTTGTGCCGGCGAACGCCTTCGGCCATGCGCGGCGGCGAGCGGCTGTGTCGGCGCGGTCTATAATCGAAGGTCAACCGGAGTCGTGATGGCCGACCGTTTTCAGCTCGTTTCCCCGTTCAAGCCCTCCGGCGACCAGCCGGCGGCGATCACGCGGCTGACCGCTGCGTTCGAAGCCGGGCTCGCGCAGCAGACCCTGCTCGGCGTGACCGGATCGGGCAAGACCTTCACGATCGCCAACGTGATCGAGCGAATCCAGAAGCCGACCCTGGTGATGGCGCCGAACAAGACGCTGGCGGCGCAGCTATACGGCGAATTCAAGGAGTTTTTCCCGCACAACGCGGTCGAGTACTTCGTCAGCTACTACGATTACTACCAGCCGGAAGCCTACGTTCCGTCCAGCGATACCTACATCGACAAGGACGCGTCGATCAACGAGCACATCGAGCAGATGCGCCTGTCGGCGACGAAGACGCTGCTGTCGCGCCCGGATGCGCTGATCGTCGCCACCGTTTCGGCGATCTACGGCCTCGGCGATCCGGAGGATTACCTCTCGATGCGCCTGATTCTCGCGCGCGGCGAGCACACCGACCAGCGCAAGCTGATCCGCCACCTGACCGAGCTGCAGTACACGCGCGGCGACATGGAACTGCGCCGCGGCAGCTATCGCGTGCGCGGCGAGGTGATCGACGTGTTTCCGGCCGAGTCGGAAACCGAGGCCTTGCGCATCGAGCTGTTCGACGGCGACATCGAGAGCCTGACCGTGTTCGATCCGCTGACCGGCGCGACCCTGCGCAAGGTGCCGCGCTACGTGGTTTATCCGAAGACGCATTACGCCACCACGCGCGACAGCGTGCTGAATGCGATCGACACCATCAAGCTCGAACTGAAGGACCGGCTCGACTACCTGTACAAGGCGAACAAGCTGCTCGAAGCACAGCGCCTGCAGCAGCGCACGCAGTTCGATGTCGAGATGATGGCCGAGGTCGGCTACTGCAACGGCATCGAAAACTATTCACGCCATCTGACCCGTCGTTCGGCCGGCGAGCCGCCACCGACGCTGTTCGACTACTTGCCGCCGGACGCGTTGCTGGTCATCGACGAATCGCATGTCACGGTCCCGCAGGTTGGCGCAATGTACAAGGGCGACCGTTCGCGCAAGGAAACCCTGGTCGAATTCGGCTTCCGCCTGCCGTCCGCATTGGACAACCGTCCGCTCAAATTCGACGAGTGGGAGGAGCGTACGCCGCGCACGATCTTCGTCTCGGCGACACCCGGACCTTACGAGATCGAAAAATCCGCCGACAACATCGTCGAGCTCGTCGTGCGTCCGACCGGTCTTATCGATCCTGCCGTCGAGATCCGTCCGGCACGGACCCAGGTCGACGATCTGCTCAGCGAAGCGAATGCGCGCATCGCGATGGGCGATCGCGTGCTCGTCACGACCTTGACCAAACGCATGGCGGAGAACCTGACCGAGTACCTGGAAGAGCATGGCGTGCGCGTGCGCTACCTGCATTCGGACATCGAGACGGTCGAGCGCGTGGAAATCCTGCGCGATCTTCGCCTCGGCAAGTTCGATGTGTTGGTCGGCATCAACCTGCTGCGCGAAGGGCTCGACATGCCGGAGGTGTCGCTGGTCGCGATCCTGGATGCCGACAAGGAAGGCTTTCTGCGCTCGACCGGCTCGCTGATCCAGACGATCGGACGCGCCGCACGCAACCTGCGTGGCAAGGCGATCCTGTATGCCGACCGGGTGACGCGCTCCATGCAGGCGGCGATCGACGAGACCGACCGCCGCCGCGCCAAGCAGGTCGAGTACAACGAGGAACACGGCATCGTGCCGGCGTCGATCGTGCGCAAGATCACCGACATCATGGAAGGTGCGCGCGCCGAAGGCGAAAGCGAACGCACACGCGGCCGCGGTGCGGCTGGCGCGCGCAAGGTGGCCGAACCCGCTGCCGATTACCGCCTGCTCACGCCCGACCAGATCGCCGCGAAGATCCGTCAGCTGGAGGCGCAGATGTACAAGCATGCGCAGGATCTCGAGTTCGAGGATGCGGCACGCCTGCGCGATGAAATCCACCGGATTCGCGAGCAGGGGCTCATCGGCTGACGCAGCATTGCAAAGCCGTGCAAGTACAGGGCCGGCGTAACAGTTCTGTCGTCCGCTGCGGATAGGCTTTGCGGCAACCCTGGAAAGCTGCGTCGTCCACGCATGGACGACGCTCCGCCGAAGTTCGACTCCCATGACCCAAGCCTTGCCGGCGCGTGCCGCTGCGCCGATCGCCTCCGCTGCCGCAGCGCCTGGCGATATCAGGCCGCTGCTGCTTGCGACGGCTCCGGTAGCGCCCGAGACCTGCGTGCTCGACGTGGCACAGCTGTTTCTCGAAGCGCGTCACTCCGGCCTGCTCAGCCTGCCGGTCGTTGCGCAGCGCAAGCCGATCGGCATGATCAGCCGCTACGAATTGATGCGCATCTTTTTGATGCCGTACGGGCGCGAGTTGTATGGACGCCGTCCGATCACTGCTCTGATGAATGCCGCGCCGCTGCTGCTCGGGCAAACGACGCCGATCGACGAAGCCGCGCGCGCGATCGCGACACATATCAAGAGCCCGATCACCGATGATTTCGTGCTCGTCGACGGCGTCGGCGACTACGCCGGCACCGGACTCGTGCTGGATGTGCTGCGCGCGGTCGAAGACCGTCTCGCCGAGCGCGGCGGCGAACTCGAACGCGCCTACGCACGCGTGAAATCGTCGCAGCTGCAGCTGGTGCAGTCCGAGAAGATGGCCTCGCTCGGCCAGATGGTCGCGGGCCTCGTGCACGAGATCAACACACCGCTCGGCTATGTGCGCAACAACGTCGAGATGACGCGCAGTGCGCTCGGCGATGCGACGCGGCTGGTCGCCGCGCAGGAGGCGGTGATCGGCGCCTTGACCGGCGAGAGCGCGCCTGGCGCGGACCTCGAACTGCGCTTGGCCGAGATCGAGGACCTGCGCACGCGCATCGACTCGGATGCGCTGGAAGACCTGTGCGGCCTGCTCGACGATACCGTGCACGGCGTCGGCCAGATCGGCGATCTGGTGGTCAACCTGAAGGACTTCAGCCGGCTCGATCAGGCCGGCATGCAGAAAGCCGACATCAACAAGCTGGTCGAGAGTTCATTGAAAATCGTGCAGCACCTGCTGCGCAAGCACGAGGTCGTCGTCGTGAACGAACCTGGCGACCTGCCCGAGGTGGAATGCGCGCCGGCACAGATCAACCAGGTGCTGTTGAATCTGCTCAGCAATGCGATCCAGGCGATCGAACACGAGCGCGGCCGCATCGTGGTGCGCACGCAGGCCCTCGACCGCCGCGTACTGATCCTGGTCGAGGACAACGGCAAGGGCATCGCGGCGGCGGACCTCGCGCGCATCTTCGATCCGTTCTTCACCACCAAGCCGATCGGGCAGGGCACCGGCATGGGCCTGGCGATCTCGCAGCAGATCATCGAGCAGCACGGCGGCGTGATCCGCGCGACCTCCAAGCCGGAGGTGGGCACGCGCTTCCTGATCGTGCTGCCGGTTGCCGCGCGTGGAGCGCGGCCATGAGCGTCGTGTTGCCGAGCGTGCTGTTCGTCGACGACGAAGAACGCATCCTGCGCTCGCTGCGCATGCTGTTCCGCGGCCGCTGCGAAATCCTCACCACGACCTCGGGCCGCGAGGCGATCGACTGGGTGCGGGAACGGCCGGTGCATGTCGTCGTCAGCGATCAGCGCATGCCGGGTGTCAGCGGTGTCGAGGTGCTGCGCGCCGTTGCCGAGCATTCGCCTTCGACGATGCGCGTGCTGCTGACCGGCTACGCCGATATCGACGCGGTCACCGCAGCGGTCAACGAGGGCGAGATTTATCGTTTCGTCGAGAAGCCCTGGAATGGCCCGTACCTGCTCGATGTCGTCGAGCAGGCGGCGCGCGTCGCGATGCGCGATTTCGCTGCGGCAGCACAACGCGCGGCGACGGCGGTAGCCGTGCCGATCGTCGTTGCCCAACCTGCCGCGCCGCTTGCGATCGCTGCGCGTGTCGTCGTGCTCGACGAAGGCAGCGCGATCCCGGCCCAAGTGCGCGAACTGTTGCCGGACGCCGTACAAGTCGATCACGCGCGCGACCTCGAAGGCGCGCTGGAAGTGCTCTCCGAGCATGACGTCGCCGTCGTCGTGGCGCACCTTTCCAGTGCCGGCGGCGATGTCGCCGATGCGCTGAAGCAGTTGAAGCGCCTGCGCCCGGCCACGCTGGCCATCGTGATTTCGCCGCTGCGCGACAGCCGCCTGGTCATCGGCCTGATCAACGAAGGCCAGATCTTCCGCTTCCTGCTGCAGCCGCCGGTGCGCGAACTGCTGCGCCGCGGCTTGATCGCCGCGCTCGAGCGCCACGCCGAGCTGCGCACCCGCGCCAACCTGCTGCGGCGGCACGAGGTCGAACCGGTGCGCGCGGAGGCGGCCACGATGCCGGGGCGACTGCTCAACTACTGGCGCCGCATCCGCGAGGCCGCCGTCGCGCGGATCGGCTGAACACACCCGTCCTGTCACATCGGTAGCAACGATCGGTTGTCGCCCCGCGGACGCTGTGCTACCTTGCGCGCCCCTTGAGTGGCCGTGAGGCCATCGGATGGGTGCCATACGCAGTTCCGGCACCCTTCGGCAAACGGAAAGGGGCGGTTAGCTCAGCGGTAGAGCACTACCTTGACATGGTAGGGGTCACAGGTTCGATCCCTGTACCGCCCACCACTAAATCAGTGGTTTACGACAAGCCGGCCTTGCGCCGGCTTATTCGTGCGCGCGTGGTAGGCGCGGGAAAGATGCTTCGAAGCGGATTTGCCTGAGATTGCAGTTGGGCGAACGCCCGTGAGCAATCGAAGAAAAAAGCCGGCTTCTCGCCGGCTCTTTTTCTGATCGAGCAGCCACTGCGCTGCGCGTCGCGCCCCCAGCGTCTATGCACGATCGCCTCAGTAGAAGTGCGGCGGCTCGCGGCCCGTGGCCGGTTTGCGCTTCACGCTTTCGCCGATCGGGATGATGTCCAGCACCTTCACGTCGCCGGTGGGCGGCGCAAATTTCGCGTCGTAGGGATTGTCGCTTTCGCGCAGCTGCCTATAGGCGATCGAACCGTCGACCGCGCCAGCGCCAGTGATGCCGAACGCCGATTGCGTGCTCGTATTCGCCATCGACTTCGTCGGCTTGTTCGGATCGCTGACGACATTCATGCCGGTCCTGTCGCGGCCGCCGATCGCGACGGGCCCGGTGCCTCCTCCAACATGCGAGCCGGTGGCTTCGTTGCGCACCTGGCGCCAGCGTTTTTCCGCGCGCTTCAAGGCGACCTCGTCGCCGTACGTTTTCTTCATTTCGCGCCAGAGCTCGTTGGCGTGTTCGAATTCCTCGTCGCTCATGCGCGTATAGGCGGAATCGCGCGCCGCCACGTAGTCGGGGTCGCCGCGTTCGGCAGCGAGCGCGAGCCATGCCATGCCGAGCGCGTGATCGGCGGCGATGCTGCCTTCGCCGGTGAAATAGATCACGCCGAGGTTGTATTGTGCGGGCTTGTACGCCCATGTCGCCGAGGTCTGATACATCTGCACCGCGAATTTGTAGTCCTTCTTGTTGACCGCAGTCACGCCTTTGCCAAAGAACATTTCACCCGGTCGTGCGCTGTCGGCAGGGCCGACGCCCCTTTGCAGAGGCGAGGTCGGGGTATACATGGGTTCCATCGCGACGGCGGATCCGATCGTCGCCAATGCAGCGATGGCGCAGGTCACTAAAGCGGCAGGTAGCACGAGAGTACGCATGCATTTCTCCCAGGCAGGAACGAGCGGCGGTTCGAGCCTACGCCGGTCGATCCAGCGCCGCAATCAGTGCTTTGGAGCCGCGGTTTGAGCGTCAGCGGGAGATGGCGCGTGACAGCCGTGGTCGCAATTTTCGTGCGCGATGATGGGACGGCCACGACCGCGCGTCGGCATCGCCGACGATCGCGTCCCGCCTACTTCTCCATAGAGCGCCGAGCACGACGCACCTTGCAGTGGGGCGGATCGAAGTTGCGCGCCAGCGCTACTTCGCGGCCGCCGTCGTAGCGAGCCAGCACCCGAAGATTGCGGGAGCCATACGGACATCTTTGACGCCGCGGCTCTCGATCGTCCGATTGTTCCTATCGTTCGCACCTTTCAGGCATTAACGGCAGGCCTCTCGGCTGATTCGTGCCGACGCGATCGCCTTTGGAAACTGAGGCGAGAGATACGCGAAGAAGAACGCTTCCGGCGTCGGTGTCTTCTGCAGAACATGACACATCGCCGCGGACACGTCGCTGCAGAGCGTGATCGTGCCGTCACAATGGAACGCGACCGGCGTTCGGTTGGCGTCCTCGTAGGCGAATCTTGCAATCGTGCGCGAATTGGCCGCAATGAATCTCACGGCAATCTCCTCGCTCATACGGCAGTGCCGTGTCTATGCGCGAAGCGGCCGTGGAGGCGGCGTGAAGAGGATTACGAGCGCGTCGTGGGGTGCAACGGTCTGAACGCAGTAGCTCGCGCCGGGTGAATGCGGAATCGTCTATCGCCTAGTGACCGGCGTAGCCCGTCGGCCGATGCACGTCCCGCAGTCCCTCGATGAGCTGCAGAACCTGAGCGCGTGCATTGACCGAAGCCGGTGATCGCGCCGCCGGTGTATCGCGTTCGCGCCACGCCATCACGTCGCGTTCGATGTCTTCCAGCAACTGTTGGGGATCCTGCGAAGCGCGCAGCAGCGAGTTGATCAGCAATTGCCAGGCGAGCGCTTGCGTCTCGAGGTGAGCGACTCGCTGCGCGAGGTCGCTGGTCGGTTCGATCGATGGTGGAACGCGGCTACCCATGACGCAACGATACGCGTTCACCACGTGAACCAGCGATGAGCAAATCCGACCACGATGAAGTGGCCGGCGATCGCACGCCATCGCGAATGATCGCGTTGTCCTCCATCGGCACGGTGGGGACGGCTTCAACGCGCAGCCCGACGCGTCCTCGCCGCCTCCGGCTTCGATCTCTTCGTTCTGCTGTCTTCGATCGTCGCGCCGTGACGCTCGCCAGGGTGCGTCGTCGCCACTCGCTAGCGGCCGGCGTCTCGGCCTGCAGCCGGTCGCAGAACGTCTTCCTGGACGAGGGCGATGAGAAAAGCCTGATCGTGTTTTGCCGCGATGCGCACGGCGGCCTGTTCGATCTGAACGAGCGGCGCAAGTACGACGCCCGCACCTGACACGCGTCGCGGCCAAGAGCTGAACGCCGGAAGGCGAGGTTGGTGGCGGATAGCCGTCGCAAAGAGGGCGAAACCGCCCGAAGGCTTTGCGCAGAGCAGCGTTCTGAAAAGAGAGCCGCCGATGCGCTGCGTGATGTTTCCTGATTTGCGCTCACACTACTCGAGCGGTCCGCGTGGGGGCCGGGAGAGCAGGGGCGGAGCATGCGTGGCAGACGGTATTGTGCGAGTCGGTGGGCGCGCGCCGCCGGCTGGATCATCGGCGTGGCCGCGTTGGTTTCGCATCACGCTCCGGCGCAGGCGGCCGCTGCGCGCGTTTTGCTGCCGGGGCATCGGTTGGACCTTGCCGGGCAGGTGAAGACGTACTCCGACGACACCGCGCCGCTGAGCTTGACCGTGACCTTGCGTCGCGACGACGAAGCCGGTTTCCAACGCTATCTGCACGATGTGTACGACCCGGCATCGCCGATCTATCGCCAGTTTCTGAGCCCGACTGATCTTGCGGCGCGGTTCGGGCCTTCGCAGGAAGCCTACGATGCGGTCGCGCGCTACTTCGCGAGCCAACGCTTCACGACGCTGGAGCTTTCGCCGAACCGATTGACGCTGACGCTCGCCGCCGCGCGCGCCGATGCCGAGACGGCGTTCGCCGTGCATATCGACGAGTACGCGGGTGCCGGCCGCGTGTTCCATGCCAACGATCGCGATCCCAGTCTGCCGCCGGAGATCGCGGCACATGTGCAGGCGATTTCCGGCCTGTCGACCTTCGCGCAGCCGGCACCGCTGACCTCGAATTCGCCGTCGCCGCAGTATTTCCAGTGCCCGGCGGGTCAGACCGATCGTTGCGATTTGTACGGTCCGCTGTGCGCGATCTACGCCGCCTCGCGCGCGACCGGCGAGCTGCTGCAGAAGCTGGAAGGGACCGGTAAAGGCATTCGCGATTACGCCAAGGCGTACAACACGCACAACGAGAACGTCCAGAAATACTACGAGGCCTGCCTCAACAACCAGTTCCCGGCCGACGCCGGTTCGCTGCAGCAGGTCACGACGGCTGACGGCAGCGGCGTGCCGTGGCGCCAGGTGGACGGCAGCGGGCAGACCGTCGGCCTGGTCGAGTTCGATCTCTATCAGACCAGCGACATCGCCGCCTACCTGCAGCTGATCGGCTCGCCGGCGACGCAGATCTCGCATCTGCGCGACGTCACGCTGGGCGGCGGTGCGAGCTTCGGCGGTTCGGAAAGTGAAGTCGTCCTCGATATCGACGCGGTCATGGGCCTTGCCCCGGGTGCCGATGTCGTCGTCTACAACGCCTCGTTCAGTGGTGCCGGGTCGAGCTTCCAGAACATGTTCAATCGCATGATCAACGACGGCGTCGACATCATCAGCAACAGCTGGGCATATTGCGAGGACCAGACCTCGCAAGCCGATGTCGACAGCATCGAATCGATCCTGCAGGCCGCAGCGGCGAGCGGCATCAGTGTGTACTCGGGCAGCGGCGACAGCGGCAGCACCTGTCTCGACGGCGCGGCGAATACCGCGGCGGTGCCCGCGTCGGCGCCGCACATCACCACAGTCGGCGGCACCTCTCTGGTGGCCGGTGCCGGCGGCATCTATCGCGGCGAGACCTGGTGGGACGGCAGCGCCAGCACCCCGCAGACCGGGCAGGGCGGCTTCGGCACGAGCCGGTTCTTTGCACGCCCCGATTATCAGAACGGCTTCACGGCCTCGGCGCAGCGATCCGTTCCCGACGTGTCCGCGAACGCGGACCCGAACACCGGCCTGATCATCTGCCAGGCCGACGCCGGCGGCTGCCCGACGCCGTATCTCTACGGCGGCACCAGTCTTTCGACGCCGGTGTGGGCCGCATTTACCGCGCTGCTGAACCAGGCGCGCGGCAGTCCGCTCGGTTTTGCCAATGCCAGCCTGTATCCGCTGGCCGGCGGGGCCGGTTTCCACAGCGCCGCTTCGATGGGCAGCGACTTTGCCCACGTCGGTCTAGGCTCGCCGAACGTTTCGGCATTGAACCTGCTGCTGCGGGGTCTGACGGCGGGGACGCCGTCGGCCAGTCTGTCCGAGATTCTGGCGACTGCGCCGCCGGTCGCGCCCTTCACGACGAACTATGGCGTGCCCGCGGACGGCACCAGTCCCGGCGTCGTCATCGTCACCTTGCTCGATGCCGACGGCAACACGGTGGCCGGCAAGACCGTCACGCTGACGGCGAGCGCGGGCAATCATGCCGCGATCGTTCCGCCGAGCGTCGTCAGCGGCACCGACGGCGTGGCCGTCTTCAAGGTCACCGATCTGGTTGCCGAGGAGTTGACCTTCACCGCGACCGACAGCAGCGATGGCGTCACCTTGGCGACGACGCCGTCGTTGCCGTTCATTGCGCCGCCCGCAAGCAGCGGCGGCGTCGGCGCATTCCCGCTCGATCAGACCGCGGACGGCATTGCGACGAGCACCGTCACGGTGACGCTGCACGATGCACTCGGTCGCGGCGTCGCCGGCAAGCAGGTGCAGCTCGTGCAGAACGGTCATGCCCTGGTGCTCGGCGACAACCCGGCCGCGACCGACGCGAACGGCGAGGCGGTCTTCAGCGTGTCCGACCAGACGACCGAAGTGGTCGCGTTCACCGCGATCGACGTCAGCGACGGCGATCTGCCGGTGCCGGGTGCGGCCAATGTCAACTTCAGCGACGGCGTCGGCTGCGGCGCCGCGGCAGCGCCGATCGCCGCGCCGGGCTTTGCGATTTCGCTCTATGCGAGCGGCTTCCCGACGCAGAACGGCGTCAACTTCGGCAACATCACCCTCGGCGGCTGCATCGGCGCGACCGGCATGGCTTTCGATGCTGCCGGCCGTCTGTTCACCGCCGACTACGTCACCGGCGACATCTATGCGATCCCTGCCGGCGGCGGCGTCGCCGATGCGTCCACGCGCATCACGACCACGCCGATCGGCCCCGGCATCACCGCGCTCGCTTTCAGCGATGGCGTCCTTTACGGTTCGCGCATCGCCACCAGCGGCGATTTCACCACCGGTGCCGTGTTGAAGATCGACACCGGCACGGGCGCGACCACGCCGGTTGCGAACAACCTCACCTGTCCCTTCAGCATGAACACCGATCCGCTCAGCGGCGACCTGTTCATCAGCGACGGTTGCTTCGGTGCAGGCGCGGACGATGCATCGATCTGGCGCGTTGCCGATCCGGGCGCCGCGAGTCCGGTCACGTCGATCTACGCGACCTCGCACGCATCGCCGAACGGCTCCATCGGCTTCGCGCCGGACGGTACGCTGTACGTCGTCTACGGCTACAACTCGGTGGTGGCCAGCGTCGACGCGATCAGCGGCACGAACCAGCCGCAACCGGCGACGGTGACGCCGCTGGGCGTCTATTCGAGCTTCGCAGTGACGCCGATCGGCAGCGCCTCCGGCGGCGGCGCCGCCGGATTGATCGTCGGCGCCAGCGGTATCGGCGGCTTCAGCAATTCGGTCGCCGTCTACGATCTGACGGCGACCTCGCCGGTGTTCAGCGGCGGTCTGCTCGAAGAGACCGGCGCCGGCGCGCCGCGCCTGACCGGTCCCGACGGCTGCCTCTATCTCAACGCCGGCGTTGCCGTGTATCGCCTCAGCAACGCGGACGGCAGCTGCCCGCTGGCGGCGCAGCTGCTGCCGAATCCGTCGATCGTCGTCACGCCGAACAACAACGGTCCGGCGATTGCCGCACAGGGCACCGCGCAGACGTTCAACATCACCTTCCCGCATTCCGACCCGCCGGTCGGCACGCCGGTCACGGTGATCGTGCACGGCGCGAACTCGTTGCAGCGGATCGTCACGACCGGCTTCGGCGTCGGCGTCGGTTTCACCTACGTCGGCGCTGCCGCCGGCGCGGACGATCTGATCGCCTACGTGACCTTGGATGGCCAGCTGGTCTCGTCCAATCGCGTACACGTCGCCTGGACCGATGGCGCGCACACGAGCTATCTCAGCTTGAACGGCAGCGACGAAACCGGCGCGACCGGAGCGCCGGCGCATCTGCAGGCGACTCTGCTCGACCGCTCGATCACACCGCCGGCACCGATCAGCGGCGCGACGCTCCACTTCACGCTCGGCGGCGGCACATGTAGCGCCAGCACCGATGCCAGCGGCGTCGCACGCTGCGCGATCACGCTGGCGTCGCCGACGGTGACCTCGCTGACCGCCAGCTATGCCGGCGACGGCGCCCACCTGGCGACCAGCGCAACGATCGGCTTCCACGTGCTGACCGACCGTATCTTTGCCGACGGATTCGATGGTCCCTGAGCCCGCGCCAGCCTCGGCTCAACCCTTCGCGCAGGCGGCATCCGGCCTGCGCAAGGGCTGGCCGGAAGAGGCTGCGCATGGGTGCGTGCGGCGTTGACAGTTTCCGAGCTCTGCACTAGCGTTGCCGGCTGGCGCCTGCACGTCGCGGGCGCAATCCTGCTACAGGTGGCCACGCGCAGCCGCGGGTCGAGGGTGTGACATGAGCACGCGAACGTTCCCACACTGACTTTTTTCACGCGAAGCTACCCCCGAGGGCGCTTTGCGCCCTTTTTGTTGTTCGAAAGAAGCCTTTTCCATGATCAATATCACCCTGCCCGATGGCAGCAAGAAGCCGTTCGACCATCCCGTCAGCGTGGCTGAAGTCGCCGCCTCCATTGGCGCGGGCCTGGCCAAGGCCACCGTCGCCGGTGCGGTCGACGGCAAGCTCGTCGACGCCAGCGATCGCATCGATCACGACGCCTCGCTGCGCATCATCACGCCGAAGGATGCCGAAGGCGTCGAAATCATCCGCCATTCGTGCGCGCATCTGGTCGGCCATGCGGTCAAGCAGCTGTATCCGGACGCGAAGATGGTGATCGGCCCGGTCATCGACGACGGCTTCTACTACGACATCTGGTACCAGCGTCCGTTCACGCCGGACGACCTGGCCGCGATCGAGCAGCGCATGCGCGAGCTGATCGACAAGGACTACGATGTCATCAAGAAGGTGACGCCGCGGGCCGAGGTCATCGAGGTGTTCAAGGCGCGCAGCGAGGACTACAAGCTGCGTCTGATCGAGGACATGCCCGACGAGACGGCGATGGGCTTGTACTACCACGAGGAATATGTCGACATGTGCCGCGGCCCGCACGTGCCGAATACGCGTTTCCTGAAGGCGTTCAAGCTGACCCGCATCTCCGGCGCCTACTGGCGCGGCAATGCCGAGAACGAGCAGCTGCAGCGTATCTACGGGACCGCCTGGGCGGACAAGAAACAGCTCGACGCCTACATCGTGCGCATCGAAGAGGCCGAGAAGCGCGATCACCGCAAGCTCGGCAAGCAGCTCGATCTGTTCCACATGCAAGAAGAAGCGCCCGGCATGGTGTTCTGGCATCCGCGCGGCTGGGCCATCTGGCAGGCGGTCGAGCGCTACGTGCGCGGCGTCTACACCGCCAGCGGCTACCAGGAAGTGCGTGGGCCGCAGATCATGGACGTCAGCCTGTGGAAGAAATCCGGGCACTGGGACAACTACCACGAGAACATGTTCTTCACCGAGTCTGAGAAGCGCACCTATGCGCTGAAACCGATGAACTGCCCGGGCCACATCCAGATCTTCAACAGCCGCCTGCACAGCTACCGCGATCTGCCGATCCGTTACGGCGAATTCGGCGGCTGCCACCGTAACGAGCCGTCCGGCGCGCTGCACGGCATCATGCGTGTGCGCGCGTTCACCCAGGACGACGGACATATCTTCTGCACCGAGGACCAGATCGAGGCCGAGGTGACCGCGTTCCACCGTCAGGCACTGAAGGTCTACGCCGACTTCGGCTTCGACGACATCCAGATCAAGATCGCGCTGCGGCCGGAACCGCGCCTGGGTACCGACGAGACCTGGGACAAGGCGGAAAACGCCTTGCGCTCGGCCTTGCGCGCCTGCGGCGTGGAATGGCAGGAGCTGCCGGGCGAAGGCGCGTTCTACGGCCCCAAGATCGAGTATCACCTGAAGGACTCGATCGGCCGTTCCTGGCAGCTCGGCACGATGCAGGTCGATTTCATGATGACCGAACGCCTCGGCGCCGAGTATGTCGACGAGCACAGCCAGCGCCGGCACCCGGTCATGCTGCACCGGGCCATCGTCGGCTCGATGGAGCGCTTCATCGGCATCCTGATAGAGCACCATGCCGGGGCGTTCCCGGCCTGGCTGGCGCCGATCCAGGCGGTGGTGATGAACATCACCGACGCGCAGGGCGATTTTGTGAGCGAAGTCGCGCAAACCCTTGTCGCGCAAGGTTTCCGCGTGGAGGCCGATTTGCGAAATGAGAAGATCGGCTATAAAATCCGCGAACACACGTTGGACAAGGTTCCCTATCTGCTGGTCGTTGGCGACCGGGAAAAGGATGCGGGAGCCGTTGCCGTGCGTACGCGCGCCGGCGAAGATCTGGGTTCGATGCCTGTTGCCAGCTTCGCGGAACGCCTCAAATCCGAGAGCGCAAGGTCCTGACCCTCGCGCGCGGGACCATTTCTCCTTGGAGGATCGAAGTATCGCCACCGACAACAAAGCGAACCGCAGGAACCTGGAAATTCGCGTCCCGCGAGTCCGTGTGATTGGCGCCGAAGGAGAACAGGTCGGCATCCTGTCCCGCGACGAAGCGCTGGCCATGGCGCAGGAAGCGGGTCTCGATCTGGTCGAAATCCAGCCGAACGGCGATCCGCCGGTCTGCCGCATCATGGATTTCGGCAAGTTCAAGTTCGAGAACCAGAAGAAAGCGCACGCGGCGAAGAAGAAGCAGAAGCAGGTCGAGATCAAGGAACTGAAGTTCCGGCCGACGACGGATGTCGGCGATTACGCGATCAAGATGCGCAATCTGCGGCGGTTCCTCGAAGAGGGCGACAAGGTCAAGATCACGATCCGCTTCCGCGGTCGCGAGATGGCCCATCAGGAACTCGGCGACGCGATGGTCAAGAAGATCGCGGCCGACATCACCGAGGAAGCGGTGATCGAGCAGTACCCGAGGATGGAAGGGCGTCTGATGGTCATGATGATCGCGCCGAAGAAGAAGACGTGATGGAACCTGGAATATTGATGCTGTGAGGTCGCTCCGGATGGAGACGCCGCACGGCATCGGGTCTTCTCTTCCAAGCTCAGCTTGGGAACAGTAAAAATCGGTTTTTGCGACCTACCGTCGCCGAGGCAGATGTTTCAAAAAGCAGGAGCCGGCCCTTCGAGGGCCATACAAGCCGGAACGAGCAGGATGGAAAGTGCGGTTCATGCCGCCGCTCGCGCCAGTAACGAAGTCAAACCAAAGGAAAGCGTCATGCCCAAGATGAAAACCAATCGGGCCGCTGCCAAGCGGTTCCGCAAGACCGCGTCCGGCAAGTTCAAATGCGGCCACGCGTTCAAGAGCCACATCCTCACCAAGAAGTCGACCAAGCGTAAGCGCGGTCTGCGCGCCACCAACCATGCCCGCAAGGAAGACTCCGGTCGCATTGCTCGCATGCTGCCGTACGCATAAGGAGGACGAGACATGGCACGAGTCAAACGTGGCGTCATCGCCCACCGTCGGCACAAGAAGATCCTCGGCAAGGCCAAGGGTTACTACAACGCGCGCCGCAAGGTTTTCCGCGTCGCCAAGCAGGCGGTCACCAAGGCGCATCAGTACGCCTATATCGGCCGCAAGCAGAAGAAGCGCAATTTCCGCGCGCTGTGGATCGTCCGCATCAATGCGGGTGCGCGTCAGTTCGGTCTGTCCTACAGCCGCCTGATGAATGGCCTCAAGAAGGCCGGCATCACGCTCGATCGCAAGGTGCTGGCGGATATCGCCGTGCACGACATCAAGGCGTTCGCAGCGCTCGCGGAGAAAGCCAAGGCCAGCCTGGCAGCGTGATCGAACGCGGCATTCGTGCCGCGTGAGCTGCGATCAAACGCGGGGAGGAGGCTTGGCTTCCTCCCCGTTTTCGTCTGTGACGGTGCAAGAGAACCCGTGTTTTACGACGTCATTCCCGCGAAAGCGAGAATCGACGGGCTTTGCCGGGTGACGAAGTCAGGTCGGATTGCCTCTTGATCAGCTTCGCTGTCGATAAGCACTTGGCGGGAATGACGGATCAGTTGGAGCTAGGCGCATGAGTGAATTCGAAGCGGACGTCATGAAGGCCGCGGCAGGCATCGCGACGGCCGAAACCCTTGATGCGCTCGACGCGCTGCGCGTCGGCCTGCTCGGCAAGAGCGGCGTCGTCACTGCAGCGCTGAAGGCGCTGGGCGGCTTGCCGCCCGAGGAAAAGAAAGCGCGCGGTGCCGAGGTCAATCGCGCGAAAGAGCGCCTCGCCGAGGCGATCGCGGCGCGCAAGGCGCAGCTGGAGCAGCTCGAACTCGATCGGCGCCTCGCCTCCGAGCGCGTCGACGTGACCTTGCCTGGCCGCAACGCCGAGCGTGGCGGCCTGCATCCGATCACGCGCACGCTCGACCGCGTCGTCGAGATTTTCGCGCGGCTCGGCTACGAACTCGCCGACGGTCCCGAGATCGAGACCGACTGGTACAATTTCGAGGCGCTCAATTTCCCGCCGGACCATCCGGCGCGCACGATGCACGACACGTTCTGGTTTCCCGACGGACGTCTGCTGCGCACGCATACCTCGCCGGTGCAGATCCGCGCCGCGACCGGGCGCACGCCGCCGATCCGCCTGATCTCGATCGGCAAGGTCTATCGCAGCGATTCGGATCAGACGCATTCGCCGATGTTCCACCAGATCGAAGGCCTGCTGATCGGCGAGGACGTCAGCTTCGCCGACCTCAAGGGCACTCTGGCGGAGTTCGTGCGCGCGTTCTTCGAGCGCGATTTCGAGATGCGCTTCCGGCCGAGCTATTTTCCGTTCGTCGAACCCGGCGCCGAAGTCGACATTCGCTGGGACCGCGAGGACGGCACGAGTTCCTGGCTCGAAGTGCTCGGCTGCGGCATGGTCCACCCCAACGTGCTGCGCGCTTGCCAGATCGATCCGGAGCGCTACACCGGCTTCGCCTTCGGCATGGGCGGCGAACGCTTCGCGATGCTGCGCTACGGCGTCAATGATCTGCGTCAGTTCTTCGAGAACGATCTTAGGTTCCTCAGGCAGTTTGCCTGAGGGGCGGGGATTCGGGATTGGGGATTCGGGAGAGCAGTGATGCTCGATATTCCGCAGCCTGCTTGTTCACATTTCGAATCCCGAATCTCCAATCCCGGCTTCCCCCATTCCCCAAACCCGGCTCTTCCATGAAATTCTCCGAAAACTGGCTGCGCGAACTCGTCGAGATCGGCGTCGACCGTGACGCGCTGATGCACCGGCTGACCATGGCCGGTCTCGAAGTCGAAGGCGTCGAGGCGCTCGGCGCCGCGCTCGACGGCGTCGTCGTCGGCGAGATCGTGGGCTGCGAGCCGCATCCGAATGCCGACAAGCTGCGCGTTTGCCAGGTTGCCGCGGGCACAGGCGCTGCGTTGACCATCGTGTGTGGCGCTCCGAATGCGCGGCTCGGCCTGAAGGCGCCGCTGGCGATGATCGGCGCGAAATTGCCGAACGGCATCGAGATCAAGAAAGCCGCGCTGCGCGGCGTGGAATCGAATGGCATGCTCTGCTCGGCGAAGGAGCTCGGCATCGATGCCGATGCATCCGGGCTGATGGAATTGCCGGTCGATGCGCCGGTCGGAACGCCGCTCGCAACCTATCTCGGCCTGCCCGACGCGAGCATCGAGATCAAGCTGACGCCGAACCGGCCGGACTGCCTCAGCGTGCACGGTCTTGCGCGCGATACGGCCGCGCTGTTCGATAGCCCGTTCCATCCACCTGCGGCGACGGCCGTGCCCGAGGCGAGCGCGCTGGTGCGCAGCGTGACGCTGGACGCCGGCGCGGACTGCCCACGCTATCTCGGCCGCGTCATCGAAGGCATCGATGCCTCCGCGGCGACGCCGTTGTGGATGGCCGAGCGCCTGCGCCGCAGTGGACTGCGACCGATCAGCGCGATCGTCGACGTGACGAACTACGTGATGCTCGAACTGGGCCAGCCGCTGCATGCATTCGACAACGACATTTTGGATGGCGGGCCAATCGTCGTGCGACGTGCACGCAACGGCGAATCGCTGAAAATCCTCGACGGCAGCGAAACTCGTCTCGATCCGGAGTTCCTGCTGATTGCGGACGCGCGCGGACCCCTCGCGCTGGCCGGCCTGATGGGCGGCTACGGGTCGCGCGTCACCGCTGCCACACGCAACGTGTTCCTCGAAAGCGCGCACTTCGCGCCGGGCGCGATCATCGGCCGCGCGCGCAAGCTCGGCCTGCACACGGATGCCTCGCATCGCTTCGAACGCGGCGTCGATCCGGAACTGCCGCGCCTTGCGCTCGAACGCGCCAGCGCTCTCTTGATCGAGATGGCGGGCGGCAAGGCGGGTCCCATCATTGAAGCTTTGCGCAGCGGCGACCTGCCGGCACGCAAGCCGATTACGCTGCGCCGTGCGCGCCTTGCACGCGTGCTCGATCTGCACATCGACGACGCCGAGGTGGGACGCATCCTGACCTCGCTTGGCCTCGTGGTCGAACGCAGCGCCGAAGGCTGGCTTGCGACACCGCCGAGCTGGCGTTTCGATCTGGCGATCGAGGAAGACCTGATCGAGGAAGTCGTGCGCGTACACGGTTACGAGCGCGTGCCGACGCGCGCGCCGCGCGGCGACCTGCTTGCGCCGGTGCTGCCGGAAGGCTTCGTCGACATCGGCCGCTTGCGCGCGCAGCTGGTCGCACGCGGCTACGTCGAGGCGGTGTGCTACGCGTTTCTTGCCGGTGAAACATTGTCGAAGTGGAAACTCGACGAGAATGCGATCGCGTTGTCGAACCCGCTCTCGGCCGACCTCGGTGTCATGCGCACCTCGCTGCTGCCGGGCCTGGTGGCGGCGCTCGCCGCGAACCAGCGCCGTCAGCAATCGCGCGTGCGTCTGTTCGAAGTCGGCAACGTGTTCCGCGCGAGCGCCGACGGTCCGCTCGAAACCTTGCGCATCGCCGGCGTCGCCAGCGGCAGCGCCTTCGCCGAACAATGGGGCGAAGCGCGCCGTGCGCTCGATTTCTTCGATCTCAAGGGCGACGTCGAATCGCTGTTCGCCCTGACCAACGCAGCCGGCGAATTTTCGGTCGTGCCGGCCGCACAGCCCTGGCTGCATCCCGGGCAGAGCGCCGAGTTCGTGCGTGCCGGCTATCGTGCCGGCTACCTCGGCGCCTTGCATCCGGAGCTGGCCAAAGCGCTCGATCTGGACGGCGACGTCTTCGCGTTCGAACTCGATGTCGCGACGATCGCGCCGCGCGCGTTGCCGAAGGCCGAGCCGGTCTCGCGCTACCCGTCGGTGCGCCGCGACCTGTCGTTCGAGCTGCCCGAAGAGGTGGCGTATGCACAGGTCGAAGCGACGATTCGCGATGCGGTTGGCGAAACGCTGGCGGACATCGTGCTGTTCGACAGGTATGCTGGGGAAAACCTAGGAACGGGCGTCAAAAGTCTCGCTATGGGCTTGATTTTGCAGGACCGTTACCGCACGCTTACAGATCAGGATGCGGATCGGTGCATGAGTCAGGCGGTCGCCGCATTGCAAGCCGGTTGCAAAGCAAAGCTGCGAGGGTAGGATGGCGCTGACGAAGGCGGAGATGGCCGAACGTCTGTTTCTGGATGTCGGTCTGAACAAGCGCGAAGCCAAGGAATTCGTCGACGCATTCTTCGAAGTCGTGCGCGATGCGCTTGAAAAAGGGGAGCAGGTGAAGCTGTCGGGTTTCGGCAACTTCGATCTGCGTTTCAAGAATCAGCGTCCTGGGCGTAACCCGAAAACCGGCGAGGAGATTCCCATCTCCGCGCGGCGAGTGGTGACGTTCCGCCCGGGCCAGAAACTGAAGGTCCGGGTCGAAGCCTATGCTGGATCAGGGCAGTAATAGCGAACTGCCGGTCATCCCGGCCAAACGCTATTTCACGATTGGAGAGGTCAGCGAGCTGTGTGGCGTGAAGCCGCACGTGCTGCGCTATTGGGAGCAGGAGTTCCCGAACCTCAAGCCGGTCAAGCGTCGCGGCAACCGCCGCTACTACCAGCGGCATGACGTGCTGATGATTCGTCAGATCCGCTCGCTCCTATACGACCAGGGCTTCACCATCACCGGTGCGCGTCAGCGCCTCGAAGGCACGCAGGCCAAGGCCGAGTCGACCATCTCGAACCAGATCGTGCGCCAGGTGCGGCAGGAGCTGGAGGAAGTGCTGCAGATTTTGCGGCGCTGAGCGAGCGCTCCTCCGTTTCGTCTAGAGGCATAGTTGGGTTGGACCGGCTTGGCGTTCTTTTGGGCGCGCTCCAGTTGACAGTGCTGGCTCATGCGGAGCTGGTAACGGAGGCGAACGGATATCCACCCAGCAGTGGATGGATGCTCCTCAGCGCTCGTTTTCGGCTTCGTCGTAGATCATGGATACCGATTCTTCGACCGGCTGCGTTGAATCGAAGCAACGCGTTGCAGCCCGCCGAGCCGGGCTTTCCCATCGTCCGCATCTGCTACACTTCGCGCCCCTTTTAATCAGCCGTATCGTCGGGGCGTAGCGCAGCCTGGTAGCGCACCTGCCTGGGGGGCAGGGGGTCGTGGGTTCGAATCCCGCCGCCCCGACCAATGTTTGTGCGCGGTTCCGTCCGCGCAGCGAATTGATTGTCGCGGATGCATGCAGTTCGCACGATCTCAGGCGCCAGAGCGGCCATCCATGGCCGCACTTTTCAACTAAAAGCTTTTCTGTGCTGCCGACATTCGGCTGGCCGCGATCAAAGACCTGCATGACCAACCCACGCCGCACCCTATACCCGGACATCGAACCGTTCGACTCGGGTCATCTGCAAGTCTCCGCGCTGCACACGATCTATTACGAACAGTGCGGCAATCCGCGCGGCAAGCCGGTCGTTTTCCTGCATGGCGGCCCGGGCGCCGGCTGCAACGCGAAGTCGCGTCGCTTCTTCGATCCGGCACGCTATCGCATCGTGCTGTTCGACCAGCGCGGCTGCGGACGTTCGACGCCGCACGCGGATCTGACCGACAACACGACCTGGCATCTGGTTGCCGACATCGAGCGGCTGCGCGAGCAGCTCGGCATCGAACGCTGGCAGGTATTCGGCGGATCCTGGGGTTCGACGCTTGCGCTCGCCTACGCGCAGACGCACACCGAGCGCGTCACCGAGCTGGTGCTGCGCGGCATCTTCATGCTGCGTCGCTGGGAACTGGAATGGTTCTACCAGAAAGGCTGCGACGCGCTGTTCCCGGACGCATGGGAGGAGTACCTGAAGCCGATCCCGGCGGTCGAACGCGGTGATTTGATGAGCGCCTATCACCGTCGCCTGACCAGCCCGGATGCCGAGGTGCGCGTCGCCGCGGCGCGTGCGTGGTCGATCTGGGAAGGCGCCACCAGTTTCCTCTACCAGGATCCGGCGCATATCGCGTCGAGCAGCGAGGACGAATTCGCGCTCGCGTTCGCGCGCATCGAGTGCCATTACTTCGTCAACGGCGGCTTCTTCGATGCGGACGACCAGCTGCTGCGCGACGCCTGCAAGCTGCGCAAGATTCCGAGCGTGATCGTGCAGGGACGCTACGATGTGGTCTGCCCGGCGCGCAGCGCCTGGGATCTGCACCGCGCCTGGCCGGAAGCCGATCTGCGCATCGTCGCCGATGCCGGCCATTCGGCGCTCGAGCCCGGCATCATGCACGAGCTGATCGAAGCAACCGATCGATTTCGCTGAGGCGAAAAGCGCAAAAAAAAGGGCCCGCTTGCGGGCCCTTTTTTATTGCACATGTGCGAACCGTGGATCAGTGCGCGGCACTGCCGCTGAGACAGGTGCTCATGTAGGTCTTGCGCGCGTCGCCAGTCAGCTTCTTCGTCTTCGCGTCGGCGTTGCAGGTCTTCATCTTTTCCTGCTGGGTTTCCTTCGCCGTCGGCGCGGCGGCGGTTGCCGGCGCGGCGCTGCCGCTCAGGCAGGTCTTCATGAAGGCCTTGCGCGCGTCGCCGGCCAACGCCTGCGTCTTCGCGTCGGCGTTGCAGCTCTTCATCTTTTCCTGCTGCGGCGTCAACGGCTTGGCGGACGGAACTCCTGCCTGCGAGTATCCCTGCGCGAAGGCCGAGCACGAACCGACGGCAAGCACGCTTGCCAGGACCAATGAAAACGTCGTCTTCAACTGCATGACGAAACTCCTCTCCGATTGTGTGTCCGCTGCCGCCCTGGCATCGGTGCGGCGCAGTCTACGCCTGCACCTGGTAAACGGGAGAGGAGGGTGCGCAATCCGCATGCACGCGTTGCGCGCGATTCAGCCGCCGAAACGGGCGGCGCACGCGTAGGAAATCGACGCGGAGCATCGCGGCTGCGGGCTCTCAGCCGGCCTGCGCGCCGTTGCGAATTGCCGGCGCGAACGCTGAATCAGGCAGCCGCCGCGTGCACGACGCCACTCTTGCGCGGCCCTTCCAGCAGGGCGCGGCGTACGCCTTCGACGAGCAGATCGGCCTCCTCGGCGCTGATCGCGAAATGCGGCGTGAAGCGCAGCGAATTCGCGCCGCCGTGGATCACGCCATAACCCTGCTCGCGCATCCATTCCTCGGTGCTGTCCGCGCCGTAGCAGCGAAATTCCGCGGCCAGCTCGCACGAGAACAGCAGGCCGGTGCCTTGCACCTTGGTGATGAAGCCCGGCAGCTCGGCCTTGAGCTTGTTGAGCTTGGCGAGGAATTCCTTGCCGCGCAAACGGATGTTCTCGCGAAGTTCCGCTGTCAGGCCGACGAGCACGGCGCAGCCGACATCGAGCGCGCGCGGGTTTGCCGTCATCGTATTGCCGTAGATGCCCTTCTTGTACAGCTCGGCCGTGCGTGCGGTCACCGCAAGCACCGACAGCGGGTATTGGCCGGCGTTGAGCGCCTTCGAATAGGTTTCCATGTCCGGTGCTTCGAGCGACTCGAAACCCGGATAGTCGACGATCGACAGCATGCCGTGCGCGCGGATGCCGGCCTGGATCGAATCGATCAGCAGCAGGCTGCCGTGCGCCTTGGTCAGTTCGCGCGCGGCGCTGTAGAACTCCGGCGTGACCGAACGGCCGGGATCGC